>JAEIGA010004220.1_pt1 | contig 22252 bp, 22 predicted proteins | sample 9270691 | NCBI WGS metagenome assembly JAEIGA01 (sample SAMN17057246, study PRJNA624740) | gut metagenome | biome: biome; isolation source: fecal sample | host: Bos grunniens | place: China: Xizang | collected 2019 | reverse complement strand
AGATTAGACGGGCAACCGCCCGTCGCTCAAATAGATTATGGATAGGTTAAGGATAGATTAGCCATTTACGATGTAACATCCATATCTCCCCCTCCTCCCCCACTTCTTTCTCACTCCTTACTTTCTCCCCTTTTTCTCCGTGAGCACCAGTAAAAGCATCCGTCAGGATGCGTAGCGTGCAGGACTCAGTCCTGCCGCGGGTGCAGGGGTGCGAACCCCTGCCTGAGGGGCGTGGGGGCGAAGTTAGCCCCCACATCTCCTCCTCTCTCCTCCTTCTTTCTCCTCACTTTCCCCTTCTCTTCCCGTGAGCACCAGTAAAAGCATCCGTCAGGATGCGTAGCGTGCAGGACTAGTCCTGCCGCGGGTGCAGGGGTGCGAACCCCTGCCGGAGGGGCGTGGGGGCGTCCACTGGTCGGCGCATGGCGGTGCAAAAGTTGCGCGAGTGCGCTTGCGCGCGTAACGCGTTTGGTATAATGAGAGCATGCGAAGGTTTTTCCGTTTTGTTTCTACTCATTTGCCACTGTGTGCCACGTTGACGCTTTTGGCGTTCAGTGCGGTGGCGGTTGTTTTGGCTTTTCCCTCGATGCGTTCGCTCTTACAGTCTCCGTGGGCGAATGGTGTGATGTGGGCATTTTTGGTGTGTTTGGGAGGTGTTACGCTGCGGGCGCTGTGGCGAAAACGTTGGGTTAGCGCCTTGTTTCACCTTGGGACGATGTTGATTGTCATCGGCGGAGGGCTGACTGCGGGTTATGCGAAGGAGGGGCAACTCATCTTTACCGATGCGTCTTATGCGCCGCCAGAGTATCGTCAGTGTCTCATTGATGGAGATCGGGTAGCATTGCACTCCTTTGAGGTGCCAACCTACCCTGATGGAATGCCGAAGCAGTACATTACGCATTTAATTTTCCCTGAGGGGACGCGAACGGTTTCTGTGAATGCGCCCTTACGTCGAAAGGGATGGACGTACTACCAGATGTCCTACCAACAGGTCGAGGGCTACTATGGCGAACCAGTCTACAACACGATTCTTACGGTGCGCAAAGACCCTGGAGCAACGGTGACCTTCTGCGGTTATGGCACAGTTATTTTGGCCGCTTTTCTCTTAGCCCTTCGCGAGACGGCGCGTCGCAATCAGCTTCGCCGACAGGAGGTGGTGGCATGACACTCAAAACAGACACTCTGGGTCTGCTCCTCACCCTGCAGGTCGCCCTTGCGACGATTAGCATTTTCCTTCCCAAACCCGCCAATAAGTGGACGTGGCGAGCGATTCTCCCCTTAGCCCTTACCATCCTCACGATGCGATGGTGGCAGGTGGATCACCCACCGATGCGCAATCTCTTTGAGGCATTCTTGTGGTTGCCCCCGCTGCTCACAGGCATGACGTTTTATAGTCAATGGCGCGACCGCACAGACACCACGCGTTTGGACGCGGCTTTATGTTTTTTGGTTGCCTTTCCGCTCGCCTTTATCTTTGATGCGGCCCCTGGGCGACTGCCCCCTGTTTTGCAGAGTCCACTCTTCGTGCCCCACGTCTTAGGGTACATGATCTCCTACGTTTTACTTACGCGTGCATTTGCCTTAGAGTGTCTCAAACAGTCCGATGCAGCGCGCGAAAATGCGGCATGGGGCTTTGCCTGCATCTCACTCTCGCTCGCGCTCGGCTCCTACTGGGGCAACGAAGCGTGGGGGGCCTATTGGCAATGGGACCCTAAGGAACAGTGGTCACTCGCCACATGGTGCGTTTATGCTGCTTATCTTCACCTTCCTGGCCGACGCAAATGGCGTCTCACCCTGCTGGGGGTGGGCGTGCTCTTTATCGTCTTGACCGTTACTTGGATTAATCTTTCAAAGCTCTTTTCGGGGATGCATAGCTATGCAGGAGTCTGATTTCGCCAATCATCCCGCCGTACAAGCCATTGATTCGGCCATTGATGCCCTTACCGTTTTACGCGAGAACGGCACCAAGTTGGTCCCCGTCTCGCCCGAAGTGTGGCGCGACTTCATCGCTCCTGCGGCAGCCAAACCCACCGCTGCCCCTGCCCCTCAAGCAGCCCCGCTCCCCGCTGTACCCCCGCCTGCGCAGGCCAATCGCGCCGCCCAAACCAAGGCAAGCGACACACCCGAAGAACGTGCGACCGCAATGGCAGAATTGACGGCAACCATTACCGCCTGTAAGGGATGCCCCTACGCCGCTGAACAACGTTATATCGGCCATGGCACGGTCTACCATCCGCGCGTCATGGTGGTCAATGGCGCTTGCCTCGCTGGAGATTCTGCGATGGCCGTGGGGGCGCGCCTGGAAGGTGCGGCAGGAGAACTACTCCAAAAGATGTTTTCGGCCATCGGCCTCTCCGACAACGACCTTTACATTACCTCCGTCCTCAAGTGCCCCGTGCAAGGTCGCCCCGAAGGCTCTGCGCTCAAGACGTGCAAGGCCTTTTTGCAGAAAGAAATCGACACCATTAAGCCACAGGTCATTGTGATGTTGGGCGATATCGCCGCGAAGGCGCTCATTCCTCGCGGGGGTGCAGCCACGAGCAAGGTGGGACAACTACATCTTTACGGCCAACACATTCCGGCAATCAAACTTTATCACCCCATGCGCATCTTGATGTTGGACGATATCCTCGCCCGCCCCCTGAAGCAGGAAAACTGGGATGCGCTCAAACTCTTGAAGACGCGGTTAAAGTTCGACAACTAACCCCTTACCGCAGAAAGCCTCTTATGTCTCGTTTTATCATCAAAGGCGGCAATCGCATCTCCGGGACACACCAAGTCCCTGGCAACAAAAATGCCGCGCTCCCGATGCTCGCAGCCACCCTCCTCGCCTCTGAACCAGTCACCCTTGAAAATGTGCCCGACATCTTAGACGTGCGCAAGATGGTGGAAGGGCTCCGTGAACTCGGCGCGCTTGTGGAGGGCTCTCCTGCCGAGCATCGTCTTACGATTGACGCACGCCAACTCAAAACACCCGCCACAGTGTCGGCCAAGATTTGCACCAGCATCCGCACCTCCTTCCTCTTCGCGGGGCCCTGTTTGGCCCGTTGCGGAAGCATTCTCCTTGGTGGTGCGCCTGGTGGCGACAGCATTGGGCGGCGTCGCCTCGACACGCACGTCAATGGGTTCCGAGAGATGGGCGCAGAGACCGTCTTCAAACACTCGGGTGCGATTACCCTCTCCTGTAAGGCGGGACTGACCGGAACGCGCTTCGTCCTGGATGAAACCTCGGTGATGGCCACCGAAAACTTAGTAATGGCGGCCGTCTTAGCCAAGGGCACAACGACGCTCTACAACGTTGCCTGCGAACCGCACGTGCAAAACCTCTGCAATATGCTCGTGGCAATGGGCGCAAACATTGAAGGCATCAGCACCAACCGCCTCATCATCCATGGGGTCGAACGCTTAGGCGGCGGCACCTTTCGCGTTGGGGGGGATGCGATTGAAGCGGCAAGCTACATCGTGGCGGCGCTGGTCACAAAGGGTGAACTCACCCTGCAGGGCGTGGAAAAGGAAGACATGGACATCCTCTTGCCCGTCTTCCGCAAATTTGGGGTAACTTGGACGGTTGATGCCGCCACACGCACCCTCCATCTCCCGCCCAACCAGAAATTGCGCACGACCTATGACCTCGGCAAGGCCATCCCGAAGATTGAGGATGGCCCCTGGCCCATGACGCCCTCAGACCTCCTGAGCGTGCTCATCGTGCTTGCCACCCAGACGCGTGGTACCGAACTCTTCTTTGAAAAGATGTTTGAAAGCCGCCTCTACTTCGTGGACCACCTCATCGGCATGGGTGCACGCATTGTGCAATGCGACCCCCATCGTGCGGTGGTGACAGGCCCCACCCATCTGCATGGCGGCACGGTTTCCAGTCCGGACATCCGCGCAGGCATTGCCCTCATTATTGCGGCGCTCTGCGCAAAGGGCGAAACCATCATTCACAATGCCGAATCCATTGACCGTGGCTACGAACGCGTGGAAGAAAACCTTCAAGCGCTTGGCGCGCGAATTGTCCGAAAGCCCTAACACCTCGTATTACACCCCACCGCTGAAGTCTGTTTCATCTATCGCATCCTTGCGCCTAACCCTATGCGTAAAACCCTTGCCCAACTCCTCGCAATCGCCCGCTTCTCCGCCCTGGAACTTCTGGGGACGCCGGCAGTCTTGCTTTTAATGTTGACAGCATCCGTCGGCACCTTAGTCCTGCCCCTCTTCCAATTCCAACGCTTTTCGGAAGATGGACGCCTGGCCCGCGACTGCGGTTTAGCCACCGCCTTTCTCTTTGGTCTCTTCTTGGTGGCGGGCAGTGCGGGGCGATTACGCAGGGCACTCACCGATGGCACGGCGGCAATTGCCCTCACCAAGCCCCTCTCACGCGGCGTGTGGTTCTGCGGGCAACTCTTGGGTTCGGCGGGGATGCTCCTCTGGGTCTTACTCGGCATGAGCGCGGCCACGCTCACAGCAGAAGCCTTTTCACCGCAGTATCACACCACAGGCGCCTACGCAAATGTCCACGGTGTCCTGCGTTCGCTCCTCTTCCCCGTGGCGGCATTACTTCTGGGCGCGCTCAACAACCGTTTTCTGCGTGGGCGCTTCACCCTCACCGCGACACTCGCCCTGCCTCCCCTCCTCTGGGCCTCCACCCTCCTCACGCCCGACCTTCACCTCGGCATCCTCTCCTTCCCGCCGATTGTTTTCCTCTTTTTAATCCAAATGCTTGCCCTCTCAGGCGCGGCGGCGGTGGCGCTTTCACCTGGTCTCTTAACCTGCCTCACCTTAGGCAGTGCCTTTTTACTCTTAATTCTCCCAGGCGGCTCGGCATGGTTGCCCTTAGATCGCCTCGCCTATGGGGGCGCAGTCCCGCTTGATACGATGCTTTGTTTACTTCCGCAGGCACTCACCTTCACCGCACTCTGCCTCTGGGTCGGTAGCATCCTCCTGCGCAGAAAGGAATCGGTATGACGCACGAAACGGTTCTTGAACTCTCTGACGTCCGTAAAACCTTCCGAGACTTTTGGGGCCGCCCCACCGTAGAAGCGGTCAAAGGGGTGACCTTTTCCGTCCATGCGGGGGAAGTTTTTGGGTTGCTCGGACCCAATGGTTCGGGAAAGAGTACAACGATTCGCATGCTTTTGGGATTGCTCAAAGCCGACAGTGGGGCGATTCGCATCTTTGGTCAATCTCCCGACTCTGCCGAAGTGCGCCGCGCCATCGGTTACCTGCCAGAGATTACCTATCTGCACCCCTTCCTAACGCCGCGTGAGACGTTGCGCTACTACGGGCGCCTCTCGGGCTTAACGCGGGACATCTTGGAAGCGCGCATTGAAGACCTTCTCAATCTCACAGGGCTCAGCCACGCAGGCAATCGCCATGTGGGCACCTTCTCAAAGGGCATGACCCGTCGCGTGGGATTGGCGCAAGCCCTGCTCAATGCACCCAAACTCCTCGTGCTTGACGAGCCAACCTCGGGCTTGGATCCCGTTGGCACGCGCGAAGTGAAAGATTTGATTTTAGCCCTCCGCGAACGCGGCATCTCCGTCTTAATGAGTTCACATTTGCTGGGCGACGTGCAAGAGTGTTCAGACCGCGTATTGATTCTCGATCGCGGGGAGACCCGTGCACAGGGAGAGGTGCAAGCACTCAAAGGAACGCTTGAATCCTTCTTCCTCCACTCCATTGACGCAGCAGAGCAGACTCCGCCCTTAGAAGCGGCGGGCGGCCTCCCGTGGTTAGGACAGCGCAAGGCATGAAAGCACTCGTCGGAGAGATGATTTTGGGATGGCACCGTGCGACGCGTGGGCCATTGATGGGGGCATTGGTTGCCACAGCCGTGCTCTGTTTAGGTGTAATCCCAGGCACAAATGACCCAGGATTAGTTTACACTGGCTATGGGCTCGGGCTCTACTGGGCCCTCCTCCTCTTAGCCTCGCTTTGGTGTGGTGGCACCGCCTATGCGCTTGATCGCGAACGCCACCGCCTCGCCCTCACCTTCACCAAGCCCATCCACCGCTTGACGCTCTGGTGGGGGCGTTGGCTCGCAGTATGGGTGCCCTTTGCAGTTGCATCCCTTGTGGCCTGCGTCATGCTCGCCTTCCGCGCGTTACCAGAAGGCCGACACCTCACCTCGCCCCTCCTCCCCGACCTTCATCAAGCCTCAATTACCGAACTCGCACGTTTGCGTTCGCTCAATCGCGTCCCGAGCGGCATCCCAGAGGCGCGCCTTTTGAAGGCAGTCTACGAAGACCTTGAATCCCGTTATACCGAATTACGCCCCAACGCACCGCGCACCTATCGTTTTCCCCTCCCCGAAACCCTCCCCGAAGGCGCGGAAGCCACCCTACGCCTCTCTGGCGCCCCCTTCCCCGGTGCAAAAGATGCGCTCAACCTCATCGCCACCCTCACCCTCCCCGATGGCAGCACCGCCCAACTCAAACCCGAGCGGTTATTAGACACAGGCATGAGCATTCAATTGCCCCCTGCGGCACTCATTCCTGGTCAACCCCTTGCCATCACCTTGCAACGTCTGGACCACACCAGTGCGGCAAGCGTGATCTATCGGGAATACCACGACCTGCATCTCCTCCTGCCAGGGCGTGCACCTTTGGGCAATTTGACCGCTTTTTTGGTTGTGCTCCTCCTCACGACAGCGCTCACCACAGCTTTAGGCGTCTCCCTCGGGTGTATGTTCTCGCTCCCTGTCACCCTCTTTACGGGCGTTTTGGCGCTTTTAGCCTGCACCATCTCCATCCTCTCCCCCTCGATTTCTGCAGTAGATAGCGCCGCCTCCCTCTGGTCAAACCTGAGCACCATTATCTCAGAATCGCTCGCAAATCCCTTTAGAGACTTGACACAACTCAACCCGCTCCACGCCCTTTTAGAGGGTGAAGCCTTACAGCTTATGCTCATTGTGAAATTTACTGGCCGCGTCGTTGTGCCAGCGCTATTGCTCTGTTCGGCCTTTTCGCTCTTCTCTGCGGTGCGCGACGAAGACCGTTAAGGTGCGCATTAACGCACTGGAATCACACGCACCAATGCCGCGCCATTATCTTGAATCGGCAGGCGAACACGTGTATCCCACGGCAAGGCACAATCCGTTCGTGCGGGCACACCATCGGCCTCTGTCACGAAATCGGCAAATTCAAACGCCGTCTCCGGCGGAAGATGTTCAATTAAATCCGCAGTTCTAAAGGTCAATGCCGCGGGCTTTCCACACGGCAAAACGAAGGCGCCGAGCGTATAGCTTCCATCTGCCTCACGCAAACCAAACTGCAAAAACCACCCAGGTTCCCCACGAACACACCAACGTTGCTCCAGCGGTAAGCGCAACATCCGCAACAGTGCGGAAAAGGTCGCGCGATAGACCTCGCTCATCTCCGTTCCATTCAATTGCCAAGCCAAGTGCGGCGCGAGCGGCATCGCACGGAAGGCAGCAAAGAGCACCGCCGCGGGGGTGGTCAGTTCCTGCACGGTAACCGCCGCTTCCGCATCGGGAGCAGAGGTTAATAATTGCGCAGGAAAGGCGGCAGAACGTTCCGCAACGCTTCCATCACGGCGCCAATAACGTAACGCCGTTGAGCCATCGGGTTTGAAATAGAGATTAACCGGACGCATGATGCAAAGCGGGCTTCACGATTATTTTATCGAGAAGCCCTTTTAGAGTTCCTTAGAGAGAGAGCGAAGCGAAGGGATTATTGCCCATTTCAGCATTCTTTACCTTGTTGGCACGAATCCATTCCATGGGGTCATCCTGCGCTTCAGCTTCCGCAGTGGCGTCAGCCTTTGCGGCGGGAGCCGCTTCAGCAACCACAGGGCGCAACGCAATCTTGTGTGCGTCAGCATCAATGCTATCAATCTTCACTTCCAAAATTTGACCCTCTTCCACCACTTCATGTGCGGAAGCAATACGATTCGTCTTCGAAAGTGCGGCCAAGCGACCATTGGAAAGCAAGCCATCCACACCCGGCATCAACTGCGCAAAGGCACCAAAAGTGGCGATACGCACAATCTTTGCCTTCAGCACATCGCCAGCGCGGTACTGCGCCATAAAGGCATCCCAAGGATTCTGGCGCAACGCACGCAACGAAAGAGAGATGCGTTCCGTCACCTGATCCACGCGCTGAACCAAGACTTCCACCGTGTCGCCAGGCTTCACCAAATCTTCAGCCTTGACATTGCGCTCCCAAGAGAGTTCGCGCATCGACACCAAGCCCTCTGCGCCACCGAGGTCAACAAAGACGCCAAAGTCCATAATGCGCGTCACAGTACCTTCACGGGTCTGGCCCTCTGCGAGTTCAGCAAAGAGCGCCGTGCGCTTCTCGGTGCGTTCCTTTTCCAAGAGCATGCGGCGCGACACGAGCACGTTCAGGCCACGTTCATCTTCAGCATATTCCGTAATCAAGAAGGTTTGACGCGTACCCACCACTTCGGAGGGTTCCGTACGATAGAGACCAATCTGCGAATACGGGCAGAAGGCACGCTGACCTGCGAGATCAATCTCATAGCCACCCTTCACCTCTGCCTTCACAATGCCGTCAATCGGCGTCTTTGCATCGTAGGCCTGCTGCAGGACTGCATTGCCACGGCCGACCGCCTTATTGCGCGCAGTAAACGTCATATTGCCCTGACGCATACCGACGAACCACACCTTAATGCGTTCGCCCTCCTGCGCACGGAGCGTACCGTCATCTAAAATAAATTCTTCCTTGCTGAGGATACCCTCATCCTTCGCGCCCACATCCAACACCACATAATTTCCCTTTGTGGACACCACGCGCGCCGTGACGGCTTCACCGGGATTAAACCCCTTACGATAATTCAAGCCACCCGCGGCAAGCATCGCCGCAAAATCTGCCTTAGCATCTGCCATATTTCGTTATCCTTTCAACTAAAAACGCGCGGTATTTTACCATAAAACCCCGCCCCTGCGAACGTTTTCTTCACTTCCACTGTACGAGAATTGCACCCATTGTCTCAGAAAGGCCGTTCACCTGCTACGCCACGGTGGCAAAAACAAATACGGCGCTCGAATCAAACGAGCACCGCATCAGTCTGTATGCTTACTTCTTTAGCTTACTTCTTAGGAAGCGAATTGGGATATTTTGCGTTTAGGGCTTCCAGACGTTCAGCATAGGGCTCAAGCTGGGCGTTCAGACGTTTCCAAACAGCAGTCTTCTTAACTGCCGAGTCATCAAAGGGATGTTCCGCTTCCCATGTCTCTGCAATGGCTTCCAAACGCTTAATTTCTTGTTGCAAACCAGAGGCCTGATAACGAAGTTCCTTACGCAAGTCGCGGTATTTGATACGCTGGCCATCAGTTTTTGCAGCCTTTTGTGCGGCTTCATACTTACGATCCAAAGCAGGAATACCTGCGAGCTCCTTTTTCAACTTGGGCAAGTTTTTGGCGGGTGACTTGGCAAGGTGTTGCTCACGTTTGCGTTCCACCAAGGCATCTCGTGTGGCGCAACGCGAATAGTACTCTGCACAAAAGTCCTGATCTGCCTTGAATTCATCGTATCCTGCGGCACCAGCCACAAAGATTGCGCTCGCAAAGAAACGGCTTTCAGCGGCAGAGATGATGCCCTTTGCCTCCACACCTTTACGTGTCACCGAGATGTAATACGCAGGCGCCTTATCCATTTTAACTTCGCGTAAGACATTGAATAATTCGCCCCCAAAGAGGTCGCAGGTCGGCTTTCCAGTCTTATCGTAGAGCGTCGTCGAGGGCACCACCACCACACCCCACCCGATCGGCGCAAGTTCTGCGGCGGTGAGCATGAAGGGAATCAACAAAAACAGCATGAGTAAGCGCTTCATAGCGAAATCCAATCTGATTTGAATCGATTAGTTCTTGTAGAAGATATACGTCCCGGCGGGAACACGCTTCATATCAATTGAAGCGGCGGCCTGAAGGGGTTTGCCGGGGAAGAGATAGTATGTGTCGGGAGCATCCCAACGCGTTGGGCAAAGTTTTGACGGGAGATTTTTACTCGTCACAGGGCCACACATAGCGTAACCCGTGAGAATCTTCGTGCCAGGAGGCAAAGCTTGTAACGTCTTTATCGTCAACTTTGAGCCCTGAATGCGGCCACCTGTTGGGCGCACATACCACGTGTCCGCCGCCATCACCGCATCACCAATCAGGGCCTTCGGGTGCGTACCCGCGGTTAAAGTCTGCACAGGTGCGGCATTTTCATCCCCCAAGACGACCTTCGTACCAGCGACCAAGGCCTCCCAGTCCGTGATTTTATCACCAGAGATCCGTTTGCCGTCGGGGAAAATGTAGAGCGTCGTAGCGGCATTGTAGGCTTCACGCGCCACGTCCCATGCGGTCTGCCCCTTCGCAATCAGGATTTCCTTGGCGCGCGTTTGCACGGGCACTACCGCTTTCACCTTCGAGACAGCCTTTGCCACCACAGAAGTCTTCTTCGGCGTTGCCTTTACACCCTTCGCGCCTGGCAATTTGTAAGGTAAGAGTTGATCGCCATTTTTGGCGTACAACACCTTCGCCAAAAAGTCGTCACCCACCGTCAAACGGCGCGCCTTTACGTCAGGATCTGAGAGCCAACGCTCCTTGAGCCCGAGCAACTTCCGCACGCCTGGCGTAGCATAACCCATGCCACAACGTTTTCTGCCGCGATGACTCCGCCGATGCCAACGGTTCGGCGTGCCATAAGCGACCTGCGCATGGGGCATCACATTGGCATCTTTAACGTTGTAAAGCTTCTGTAAGAGCAGCACCAATTCCTTCAAGGCGGCATACTGCGCCGAGGTCAAGGCGCGGTCATGATAACCCACCACCTCAATGCCCACCGAGACTTCATCGATGTTTCGGCGGCCAGACCACATACTTGTGCCGCAGTGATAGGCCACCTTTCGGCGGTCAACAATGCGATAGACCTTGCCATCACGATCCACACAATAGTGCGCTTCGCCATTCTTACTTAGCTTGCGTAAGGAGGACTTCGCTTCGGCTTCGGTGGTATGGAGGATAATGTACTGCGTATTTGCGCGAACAGCGCGTTCGGAATTGCGAGGAGAGAGATACGCATTGCTGAGGTTTAGCGCACGGCAAAGGCCGCACGCTAAAACCAATAACACTGCGAGAAGGCCCCGCACCTTAGAGCATTCCCTGAAGTTTTTCGTCGGCGGCGTTTACCTTCTCCGCCATTTCGCGCTTGAAAGCGTGGAGCTTTTCACGCAAGGTGGCATCAGAGAGCGCCAGAATCTGTGCAGCCAAAACGCCCGCATTGGTAGCGCCAGCATTGCCAAGGGCAAGGGTCGCAACGGGAATGCCGCCAGGCATCTGAACCGTTGCGAGCAACGCATCCAAGCCATCCATAGCGCCACCCTTCATCGGCACGCCCAAGACAGGCAACGTCGTATGGCCTGCAATGACGCCCGCCAAGTGAGCCGCCATACCCGCAGCGCAAATCAACACCTTCAAGCCACGTGCTTCTGCTTCCTCTGCATAAGCGGCGGCCTGCACCGGCGTGCGGTGTGCACTCATGATATGTGCTTCAAAGGGAATTTCAAATTTCTTCAGCGTATCGGTACACTTCTGCATTGTGCCCCAGTCCGAATCGCTGCCCATGATAATACCGACGAGCGGATTAGCCATCCTGATCCGTCCTTTCTTTCCAAAAATTAGAGATACTTAAATGCCTTAGCTGCGATGTCACGACGGTAATGTGCACCTTCGAAGTGGATGCAATTCACGCCTTCATAGGCACGCGCCACGGCATCACGCAGGTCCTTGCCGAACGCCGTCACGGTCAATACGCGCCCACCAGAGGTCACGACCTTACCATCCTTCAACGTTGTCCCTGCGTGGAAGACCAAGCATCCAGCAGCTTCAGCCGCCTCAAGTCCCGTAATCTCAGCGCCCTTTGCATAAGCGCCAGGATAACCAGGAGATGCCATCACCACCGTGGTGGCGGATTCCGTGCGAAGCGAGACGAGGTCATCAGAGAGCGTACCGTCGGCACATGCCATCAAAATCGGCACCAAGTCCGAAGCGATGCTGGGAACGACCACCTCGGTTTCAGGGTCACCGAAACGGCAGTTGAATTCCAACACATTGATGCCCTTGCGGCCAATCATCAAGCCACAGAAGAGGACACCCTTGTAGACAATGCCGCGCGACTTCAGTTCACGCAACACCGGAAGGACGATTTCTTCCTTCGTGAAGCGCATCACTTCATACGTGGCGATCGGCGCAGGCGTGTAAGCACCCATACCACCGGTATTCGGGCCTTCATCATTATCAAAGACACGCTTGTGATCCTGTGCAGGCGGCAACAACACGACGTGTTCACCATCGCACAGCGCAAAAACCGAGGCCTCTTCGCCTTCCAAGAATTCTTCAATCACCACTTCAGCACCCGCGGCGCCGAAACGGCCATCATCGAGCATGTCATGGATTGCAGTCTCTGCCTCTTCACGCGTCTGAGCGATGACCACGCCCTTACCTGCGGCCAAGCCATCGGCCTTAATCACCACAGGGAAACCGAAGTCTTCTAGTTCATCAATCGCCGTAGCAGAATCGGTATAGACACGGAAACGTGCAGTCGGCACGCCAGCCTTTTCCATCACGTCCTTCGAGAAAGCCTTACTGCCTTCCAAACGTGCCGCAGCTTCGCAGGGACCAAAGACCTTGAGACCTTCCGCTTCCAATGCGTCGGTAATGCCCAAGCACAAGGGTGCTTCAGGACCCACGACGACCAAGTCGGGTTGATTTTCTTTTGCCCAAGCCACCAATGCAGGGACATCCTCTGCCCCGATGGGCAGATTTTCTGCAAGGGCTGCAGTGCCGGCATTACCCGGTGCACAATAGAGATTCGGACGGCTTGCGTCCTGGGAGAGTTTCCACACAAGCGCGTGTTCGCGCCCGCCATTACCGATAACGAGAATTTTCATAGTGTTGTATTTTACCAAACTTATAGTCTTTCAGGGTGGAAAAGCGTTGTTTTAGAGGGACACCCCAAGGGGAGTAGCACCCTCCTTAAGCGGTTATGCATTCAACAAATGCACAATCTCTTCGGGCCAAAGGGCATCATCGGGCGTTTCAATAATGAGCGGAATATTCTCAAATCGCGCATCCCGAGCGATGCGTTCAAAGAGCGGCCACCCGATGTAACCCTTGCCAAGAGACTCATGACGGTCATGATGCGAGGCGAGGTCGCTCTTTGAGTCATTCAGATGCATGCCACGGAGGTAGTTTAATCCAATCCGCGCATCCAATTCACCAAAGAAGTCCTCAAAGATCTTTTCATCGCGCAGGTCATACCCAGCGGCGAAGGTATGCGCCGTATCAATACAGAAACCAATACGCGAGGGATCATTGACACCCGCGATAATGCGTTGGAGCTCTTCGGGTTTTGAACCTAAATAGGCGCCCTGCCCCGCCGTGTTTTCAATCACAATCGTCACGCCTTGCGTTTCGGCAAGGGCGCGATTAATGCTCTCCGCTACGCGATCGCAAGCCGCCTCAACGGAGAGTTTTTTCAGGTGCGAGCCAGGATGCAAGTTTAAACGATCCAGCCTCAATGCCTCGCAACGATGCAACTCGTCCAAAAAGGAGCCCATGCTCTTCTCGTGCAGCTCTGGATCAGGATTCGCCAAATTGATGAGATAGCCCGCATGGGGCAAGATTTGCGTGGGGGCATAAGGAGCCGCCTGCATTGCGTCGCGGAAGGAGGCCACATCAGCAGCGGCGAGGGGTTTGCCAATCCATTGACGTTGGTTCTTCACAAAGAGCGCAAAACCCGTGGCACCCACCGTCAAGGCGTTGGCAATTGCCGCCGCGGGTGCGCCCGCAGCAGAGACATGAGGTCCAATAAAACGCATAAAAACCTCCTAATTAAACAAAATCAACGGTGATCAAACGGCACCACACCGCACGGCATTCGACGTGAAATTACCCCTTGGATAAAGCGAATGCCATACCACACATGCGTGGCGACTAAGCCAATCCAAAAGAGCAATGCCTGTTGAAATGAGGACGACTCCAAGAGCGCATCGGCGGCAGTTAGCAACGCATAAGCCGCCACCACCGGCACATACACCCACCATAAGCACGGCAACAGGAGGCACACTGGCACACCAAAGACAAGCCCCAAGACGAAAAAGCTCGGGATCATGTAGGACAAGCGACGCGAATTGAGACCAATCCGCCGCGCAAAATAGCCCCGATGCAGTGCATAGCGTCCCACCTGGCGCAAGTGCGGCCCAAAGACGGGGCGACGATGATGGTAAACCACAGCTCGGGGTTCGTACCACAAAGCGTAGCCTTGACGTTGGATATCAGCGCAGAGCAAGGTATCCTCTCCTGGCCAAAAGTCCTCTCTAAAACCGCGAATTTCTTCAAAAATTGCCCGACGCACAAAGAGGTTGCAACTCGGAAAATCCTCCACGCGCCGCAAAGGGCCCTGGATGAAGTAACGGCATCGGAAGTTGCCAGAGACTAAAGGAGACGCAAAAATCGCACCAGAGAGTTGGGCCGCGGGGGGATCTTCTGGCGGGGTTAACCCTGGTCCACCCAAGGCATGGATGGCAGGATCGGTAAAGCGTGCCGCCGCCGTGGCGAGCCAATCTTCCCGTGGATAGGCATCATCATCAATAAAGACGAGCACATCGCCCGTAGCAATCGCCGCGCCCATATTGCGTTTGCGGGCGGGACGCACAGCGCCTGTGGCGAGAATACGAAAACGGTAGTTCACCTCAGGGCGCACCAAGAGGCGATCTGGTAGGAAGATGACTTCAAAGTTGCGATAGGTCTGATGGGTCAACGCCTCAATCAACCGACGCAAGACCGTGCTATCCCCAGGGCATGCCACAATCAAACTAAAGCGTGGCCCAGTCTCAAGCGAGGGTGTCTTCGGGAGTGGCGTAAGCCCTTCGTAGTAGTGCAAGAAACGCGAACGATAGGCAATGGCCAACGTATCCACAAAGGTGCGCCATAGCATACGGCACGAGAGACATCCCCAACGCAAGCCAAAATCAATGCGCACTGGCGCCTCTGCGAAGGTAAATCCGCCCCCTTGCATCACAGCAAAGAGTTCTAAATCAAAGGCGAAGCGTTTAACCAAAACGCGATCTGCGGCGTAATCCAAAGCGGCCCTACGAACCAACTTCATCCCGCTCTGCGTATCACGCACAGGCAAGCGAAGGCATTTTTGCGTTAAGCCATGGTAAAGGGCGCTGAATAAGCGACGGCGCAGGGGGTAATTCACCTGTGCCTGTGGGTGAAGTTTACTCCCCGCAATGACATCTGCACCCGTCTGTTCTGTCACATCGCAGAAGGCGGGCAAGGCCATTGGATCTAAGTCAAAATCACCATCTAATAGCAAGACCCACGCCCGTTCGGCGCGTTGAATACCCACCAAGACCGCAGCACCCTTGCCACGATTCTCGCGAAAGACGATGGGGCACACCGAGGGTAAACGTTCGGCAAGCGCCATGAGGCTCTGCCCCGTACCATCAGTGCTCCCGTCATCCACGGGAATCAATTGATACGCAAATCCTTGCGCCGCCAATACCGCATCTAATCGCGTGAGATTGGCCTCAATTGAGGTCACTAAATTGTGACAGGGTAAGACAACAGAAAGGCCGCCTTCATCGAAAAGGCGGCGAGCGGATGTCCAGTCGCTATCATTCAGCAATGACATAACCTCTACTTCAAATCGTCCTACCCTGAGGCACAAACGATTACGGATCAAGGTTCGTCAACGTTTCACCATCGTCCAAATTAATGGCGCGATAGTAGCAGTTGCGCGGCACCCCTGCGCTATTCTTCGTGTGGCAAATATTGCTACGGCGCGGACGGACGAAGTAAACGAGGGAGTTCTGTTCGCAGTTCACGCGTGCTTCCAAAACTTCAAAGCTTTCGCCAGAGGTCTTACCCTTTTCCCAGAGCACATTACGCGAGGTCGACCAAAGGGTGAGCGTGCGCGTCTTGAAGGTTAATTCCATCGCCTGACGATTGGTATAGGCCAACAAAATGACCTCTTTCGTGTCGGCGTGCTGAATGGCCACAGGGATGACGTGATCCTTCTCTTCTTTGATATTTGCGGCAACTTTAGCGATTTTGGTGAAATCCAGGTTGAGCTTCAAACCTTCTTCGAGTTCGTGTGACATCTTTTTCTCTTTCACTATCATTATTAAAAAACATCCGTGTAGTCGCACACTTTGGCGCTACACGGATTTAACGAGGCTCACTTATTCTGCGAGGTCCGTGGTGTCGAGCACAGGAAGCTTCTGCTTCACGGGTGCCTGTTCGCCAGCGGTGGCAAACTTTGCGGGTGCCTTGAGGGGTTGGGTCGACTTTGCCTTCGTCGTCGCCTTCGGGGTTGCCTTAGCCGGCTTTTCAACCGTTTCTTCCGCCTTCGGAGCGGCCTTACCACCGCAGAGGGCGATAATTTCATCGGTGATATCAAGCGCTTCAGAGACATACGGCACCATGTTCTTGTAGATCACGGCGTCATAACCCTTTGCCTTCGCATAGGCCTTCACGTGTTCGGTCACCTCTTCGGAGGTGCGCTTAATCAGGCGACGTTCCAATTCAGAGAGTTCGCGGCTACGGGCCTGCATCTGCTCTTCAGCCTTCATGCGCTGCTCTTCAAGCTCCATGTAAGCCTTTTCGCACTTCGCCTTCAACTCCGCCACCTTCGCAGGTGCGAGCATCGGGTTCTGGGCGCTCTGCATCATCTTTTCAAGGGCGGCCTGCTTCTCTTCCAACTTCGCACGAAGGGCGTCACGCTCTTCGCTGTAATCTTCCAAAGTCGTTTCCAACAACTTCTTGTCATTGGGCGTATTCGGATGCGCCTCAAGAATCGTTTCCATGTCAATCACAGCGATGTTGCTAGCGCACACCGTAGCGACGAGCATCAATGCCGAGAGGGAGGTTAATACAGTCTTCATCTTTTTATCCTTTCAAAAATAACGTTCTTCAGCGACGGTTCAGATTAATCCACGCCAATCCAGAAGGTGAAGGTTTCTTCTTCCGTATCGTCGTCGTTCGTGATCGGGAAGGCCACGTCCAAGCGAATCGGGAAGCCCGGCAGATTCAAGCGCAGACCGCAACCCGCCGACCAGAGCAAATCTTCGCCGAAGTCGCAGAAGCTATCCCCTGCAGAACCAATATCCGTGAAGACCGCGAAGCTCAACGAAGAGACCAAGGGGATCGTGTATTCCAACGTTGCGCACCAGCGCGACTGCCCACCAATACCCACATGTTCGCCACCACGATCACGATAGGCCTTCGGACCACCATCGCGGAATTCAAAACCGCGCACCGTGCGGCCACCACCGAGGAAGAAGCGATCAAAGATCGGCACCTCGCCACTGTAGGCCTCCACCGTGTCAAAGCGGAAGCGCGTCAAGACCACGTGATCCGACCAAGCATCCCACCACTTCGAGAAGGAGAAGCCGAAGCCATAGTCCTTCGCATCGCCGCCCAAGCCCACTTCAACGTAAGCATCGCTTTCCCAACCCGACGTCGGGAAGTACGGACGATTACGATGGTTTTCACTCCAGAAGAAGCGGAACTTGCTATTGATGCCTTCTTCCAAATCCGTGAAGCGGAAAGTATCGCCAGATGCGGTGTACCACGTACCCTGATCTTCGTCTTCGTAGCTCACCTGTTCAAGCGTGTACTTCAAGCCAATGCGGTCCAACTGCATATCGCCGAAGGGCGTCGGGATTGGATTCGGCTTCCACGAAAGGGTGAATGCCGCACCCGTACGAATTTCATCATAGTGGTCATACCAACGCATCTTGCGATAACCATTGACCGTGAAGGACAAGGGCATATCAAAGAGCCAGGGCTGCGTCCAGCTTACGTCAATCGTCTGACGACGCGAACCCCATTCCACGCCCACGCTGGCACGCTGACCGCCGCCACGGAAGCCATTGGAGGGATTGAAGAGGTCAAAGTTGCGCTGGGTAATCTTCGCAAAGACGAAGACGTTATCCACGGTACTCGCACCAGCACCCACGCCCCATTCAGCCGTACGATCTTCACGCACATTGAAGACTAAGTCGCGTTCACCCTTGTTCGGCGTCTTCACCGTGAAGGAGGTGACGCCACTTTCAGGCGTAAAGTAATTGAGGTTGCGAACGCGCGCTTCAGAGCGTTCAATCAAACGGCTATCATAGAGTTCACCCGGCTGAATCACCAATTCGCGACGGATGACCTTGTCCTGCGTAATGGAGTTGCCACGGATTTCAATATTGCGGATGCGGACTTGTTCGCCTTCATGCAATTCATAGGCGAGGTCCACCACGGGAGCATCGGCATGCGCCGACAGCTTCAGGTTGGCATAGGTGTCCACGTAACCACGCGAACCGTAATACCCTTCAATCGCTTGGCGCACGGCATCCAATGCCGCACCTGTTGCCACTTGGTCACCCGTTGCTTCCAATGCTGCACGGCCGGCTGCTTCAATCGCTGCGGCATCATAGGTCTCTGCGCCCTGCACACTGATTGAGCCCACGGTGTAGCGTTCGCCTTCTTCCACGGTGAACACGGCATTGCAGTGACCCTCTTCCTTGCCTTCAATCTGACGCAATTCAGGAGAATTAATCACCGCATCCAAGTAGCCCGCCTTGATGTAGACATCCGTCATGGCTGCTCGTACATCGTCCAACTTCGCATCGCTCACCGGCAAGTCGACGAACCAACTCACAGGGTTGTAGAACGGACGCCACCCAAAGGTGCTCGCCAACGTTTCATCGTCAAAAATCGTATTCCCTTCAAAGGCATATTCATGAATGACACGACGCGTTCCCGCATTCACCAAGAAGGTCACAAAGGCATAGCCCGGTGCTTCTGCATGGCGAATTTCAAAGGTCACCTCTGCGTGCACGTAGCCATTGTCTTCAATCTCTGCACGCAAACGGCCCGCCGCAGCCGCCGCAATCGCTTCATCCACGCGATCATTGCGAACCAACTTCAGTGCCTTTTCCGCCTTGCTAAGGCGCAGCACGCCATCAATGCCATCAATTGCTGGATCTGCCGCCAACTGCGGACGACGGCTCACCACGTATTCCACGACCCAGCCGCCCTGCTCGTCAATGCCGAGCATCGCGTCAGCCTTCGCGTAAAACGGCGTAGAGAGCAATGCCTTTACGTCTGCACTGATTGCCTTCTGCACGTCGACCTGTTTCGCACGAAAGCCCGACTGCACCGAGCACATCGCCAAAACCGCTTCTGCAGGGTCAATCCCAAAGGTATCTTCTGCACGCACTCGCACGGAACTCACCGTGATATAGGCTTCAGTCGCATCCGACTGTGCACAGAGTTGGAAGGGAAGTCCCAACCCCACAAGCGCAATGAGAAGAAGAAGTACTTTTTTCATCATTATCATTCCTCGGTTAAGGAGTAGGAAGATCATCTGCCGGCACCATGTCTCCTGTCAATGCTTCAGGATTGGTCTCGACACGATCTTTAAAGCGAGTAATCGGGCCATTGAAGTTCAACCGCACTTCACCTGTGGCACCGTTACGATTCTTTGAAACATCGACAATCGCCAAAAGCGGATCGTCATGTTCCGGCACACGTGCACTCATAAAGCTCGGACGACGCAATAGCATAATTACGTCAGCGTCCTGTTCAATTGCACCTGAGTCACGCAAATCGGAGTTCTTCGGCTTTTCGTCGCCACCACGTTGCTCATTCGCACGTGAGAGCTGCGACAACACTAAGACGGGCACGTTCAATTCCTTGGCCATCGCCTTAATTTCACCGGAAATCTTTGACACCATCACCTGTTGGCCCTGTTGCGCGAACTCGCGATGGCCCAACAGCTGCAAGTAGTCAATCACAATCAATTCAATCGGGTGTTTCTTGCAGAGATGGCGTGCTCGGGCACGCAGTTCCATCACATCCAAGCCACCTTGGTCATCACAGAAAATCGGCATCTCTGCCAATTCCTTGGCCGCCGCCTGCAACTTTGGCAACACCACACTCTTCTTGATGAACTGGCCACCGCGCTCCACTTCACGCGCCGAAATCTCAGCCATACCGCATAGCATACGCGTGGTCAACTGCACCTGGGGCATTTCGCAGGAGAAGACGAGGACGCCACGTTTCGGATGCGTCTTATTGCCCGTACGCATCGGGATGCCATTGATATCACGACCACGCGCCACGCATTCCGCAATGTTCATCGCCAACGAGGTCTTACCCATTGAAGGACGCGCTGCCAACACAATCATCGCGCCCTTCTGCAAGCCACGCAACTGATTATCCAACGCCTTAAAGCCCGTTGGGATACCCGACAATTCACCCGGCGACTCCAAATGTTTGGTCAACATCTGCAGCGTATCCTGCACCGAGGTCTTCCACTCCACCGTTGTCGCACGGCGATTCTTCCCCTCGCCAATGCTGAGAATCGTCTGCTCTGCATTGCCCAAGACATAATCCGGGCTCTGCGATGCATCGTAGACATTCTGTTCAATCTGACGCACCGCACCCAAAATGCTACGACGCACAAACTGGTCTATCACCAAGTCAGCATAGTACCCAGCGTGCGCACTCGTCGGCGTGCGATCCATCAAAACCTTCAACGTCTGCAAACCACCCACCGTCTCAGACTCATTCGTCCCACGCAGGTAATTGTCAATCGTGATGCCGTCAATCGGTTGGCCCTTCGCCATTAAGCGTTCCATCGCACCATAAATGCTGCGATGCGCAGGCTCCACAAATGCTTCCGAAACCACCCCTCGCATCGTGCACAAGTCCCACACGCGCTCAGGGTCAATCAAAATCGACCCCAAAAGCCCACGCTCCGCCTCAATATCCTGCGGCAATACACGACGCAACGGCGCCTCTCCAGCAAGCTCAGAAAGAGGCTGAGCCGCCGAAGCTGAATCTATACGTTTTTTACGAGGTGCCATAGTTAAAAACTCACACAAAAAATCTACTCAAAAAGAAAGGGCGAATAGTATACCATAAATCTAACTTATAAAAATACCCTATAAGAAAATATCAAAAAATACTCCTAAAAAAACCTCACAAACCAGCCCCAGCGGCCCGCTTCTGCTCCTGTGACAGTCACCCCTCGGCTGGTGAGGACAGCAGGCGGCTTTCAAGCTTACCTTCCGTACGGCGATTCACCCCTGCACCCCGATTGTTTAGCCGACCTCCACGCCGACGGGCGCAGATGGTGAGCATGGGAGCAATTTTGGAAGCCCGCACCCCGCTTGTTTAGCCGACCTCCGCACCGACGGAGGTCACCCCACTCCACGAACATCCCGCACTCCCACAGCGGCTCACTTCTGCACCTTTGTGACAGTCAAGCATGGGCTGGCTACGTACCGCATCACCTCTGGAGGGCCGCGCACTGCGCGGCTTTGCGGCGCAGCCGCTCACCTATCTGATTGGCAGGCCGTAGCCTGCCATCCCCGCCTCCCCTCAGCGGCCTTTCTCCAGCCATCCGCAGCCCAGAGTGGCACCAAACAACGGGGGCGCTGCGCTCCCCGCACCCCTCGCCCCCACCCTTCGTACTCCTCCTTTTCCCCTTTTTCTCCGTGAGCATCAGTAAAAGCATCCGTAGGATGCGTAGCGTGCAGGGCTCACCACTGCCGCGGTGGGCAGTGACTACGATACACTGCGCTCTTGCGGGGCGAAGTTAGCCCCCACATCTCCCACCTCATCCTCCCCATCTTTGATGCTCCTGCATTTCTCCGTCTTCACAGGCGAGTCCGCAGGACGAGCACGGGATGGAGCGTACCACGCTCCCGCGGGTGCAGGGGTGCGTAGCCCCTGCATCCAAATCTCTTTTCTCCACACACACCTTCAGTGTAGCAAAACGGAGCCAAGTAGTCAAGTCCGCTTAGCCGAGTCAGCTAAAATTCCGCGAAAAACAGACGACTTTACCAAGGGAAAATGGGCGACTTTACCTACCCAATTTCGCCTGTTTTGCCTACCCAATTTCGCCTGTTTCCCGACTCAATTTCGCCCATATTGACCCACAATTCCTTTAGCATTTCCCCAAAAAGGCTCAAATTGTTGATAACTTTTCTACCACCTCTCCCCCAAATTTTCGCAAGGAAGCCACTGTAGCGGAGTTAATTTCACCCCGTTTTTGCACTATCTCTTTATTTTTCAAGTAGTTATGCACTTTCACCCACCTCGCCATTCTTGCCCTAAAATCCATCCCTCACCACTCCTTTTCCTCAAGAACTGCGTCAAAAAACCTGAATTGTTGACAACTTGTTGACAACTCAAAAAAGTTTTCAACAGCCGAAAATT
>JAEIGA010004219.1_pt1 | contig 22253 bp, 18 predicted proteins | sample 9270691 | NCBI WGS metagenome assembly JAEIGA01 (sample SAMN17057246, study PRJNA624740) | gut metagenome | biome: biome; isolation source: fecal sample | host: Bos grunniens | place: China: Xizang | collected 2019 | reverse complement strand
GTATTGCACAAGGGTCGCATCGCAGAGATGGCAACGGGTGAGGGTAAGACCCTCGTGGCAACACTCCCCGTATTCCTCAACGCCTTGGCACATAAGGGTGTGCATGTGGTAACTGTGAACGACTACCTCGCGCGTCGTGATGCCGAGTGGATGGGTCCTATGTATCAGTTCCACGGCCTCTCGGTGGCTTGCATCGACAACACACGCCCCAACTCTGCGGAGCGTCGCAAGGCCTACATGGCTGATATTACCTTCGGTACGAACAACGAGTTCGGCTTCGACTACTTGCGTGATAACATGGCCAACGCACCCAAGGACCTCGTACAGCGCAAGCACCACTTCGCGATTGTCGATGAGGTCGACTCGGTGCTTATCGACGATGCTCGTACTCCTCTTATCATCTCTGGTCCTGTGCCCAAGGGTAGCGACCAGCTCTTTGCCGAGTACCAGCCCGCAGCGAAGTATATCTATGACCTTCAGAGCAAGATGTCGTCGGCAGATGTTGCCGAGGCTAAGCGTCTCTACAACGAGGGTAAGCATGACGAGGCGGGTAAGCTCTTGTTGCGTGCCTACAAGGCGATGCCTAAGTATAAGGCCCTCATCAAGTTCCTCTCTGAACCTGGCGTGAAGGTGCTCTTGCAGAAGACCGAGAACTTCTACATGCAGGACAACGAGAAGCGCATGCACGAGATTACCGACGACAACTTCGTGGTACACGACGAGAAGATGAACTCGCTTATCCTTACTGATAAGGGCCACGAGTTTGCCTCAAAGCGCTTTAACGAGGAGGGTTTCTTTGTATTGCCCGACATCGGTGCTCGTGTTGCGGAGATTGACCACTCGCAGCTCTCGGCCGAGGAGCGTGCAAAGGAGAAGGATGCACTCATCGCGGACTACGCAGTCAAGGCTGAGCGTGTGCATACGATGAACCAGTTGCTCAAGGCATACTTCATGTTCGAGAAGGAGGTGGAGTATGTGCTTATCGAGAACAAGGTTAAGATTGTCGACGAGCAGACAGGTCGTATCATGGAGGGCCGCCGCTACTCGGATGGCTTGCACCAGGCTATCGAGGCGAAGGAGAATGTTAAGGTGGAGGATGCAACGCAGACCTTCGCAACCATCACCTTGCAGAACTACTTCCGTATGTACCACAAGCTCGCGGGTATGACCGGTACCGCCGAGACCGAGGCATCGGAGTTCTGGAGCATCTATAAACTCGATGTTGTGGTTATCCCAACGAACAAGACTGTCATTCGCGACGACCGCGACGACCTCGTATATAAGACCGAGCGCGAGAAATATAACGCCGTAATCGCTGAGATTGAGCGCCTCGTATCGGAGGGTCGCCCCGTCTTGGTGGGTACTACATCTGTCGAGATTTCGGAGTTGTTGAGCCGTATGCTCAAGTTGCGCGGCATCAAGCATAATGTGTTGAACGCTAAGCAGCACGCCCTCGAGGCACAGATTGTTGCCGAGGCGGGTCATAGCGGCCAGGTGACTATCGCAACCAACATGGCGGGTCGTGGTACCGATATTAAGCTTACACCCGAGGTTAAGGAGCGTGGTGGCTTGGCTATCATCGGCACGGAGCGCCACGAGAGCCGTCGTGTAGACCGTCAGTTGCGTGGTCGTGCGGGTCGTCAGGGTGACCCCGGCTCATCGCAGTTCTTCGTATCGCTCGAGGATAAGCTCATGCGCCTCTTCGGCTCGGAGCGTATCGCATCTATGATGGACCGTATGGGTCTCAAGGAGGGCGAGGTTATCCAGGCAGGTATGATGTCTAAGGCTATCGAGCGCGCTCAGAAGAAGGTTGAGGAGAACCACTTCGGTGTGCGTAAGCGCTTGTTGGAGTATGACGATGTTATGAACTCGCAGCGTGAGGTTATCTACACTCGTCGTCGTCATGCGCTCTATGGTGAGAGCCTCGATATCGACATGAACAACTTGCGCTACGACTATGCCGAGAAGTTCGTTGAGCAGAACGATGGCGCAACATACGAGGACTTCAAGTTTGAGCTTATGCGCGAGGTGGCTCTCAACTTCACCGTGTCGGAGGCGGAGTACAACTCTATGAAGCCCAAGCAGCTTGTCGAGGCTATTGTCAACGACCTTGCTACATACTACGAGCGTAAGGCCAAGATGGTTGCCGACACCGTGCGCCCCACAATGGAAAAGATATACAAGGAGCGCGAGGACCACATGGATATGCGCATCGCATTCCCCATCACCGATGGCCGCCTACGCTTCACCGTGCCCGTAGAGTTGGCTAAGTGCAAGGAGACTGACGGCATGGAGATATACCGCGTATTCGCAAAGATAGCACTCTTTACGACTATCGACGACGCATGGCGTGAGCACTTGCGCGAGATGGACGACTTGCGCCAGAGCGTGCAGAATGCTACATACGAGCAGAAGGATCCATTGCTCATCTACAAGCTCGAGTCGTTCCAGCTCTTCTCGAAGATGTTGGAGAACATCAACCGCGATGTGTTGGCACTCATAAACAAGGGTGGCATCGCCGTTCGCGAGGCTAACTCCGACAATATGCAGGAGGCACGCGAGCAGAAGGCGAAGATTGATGTCAACAAGCTTCAGGCATCGCGCATGGCGGCAGCAGCAGCGGCAGGTCAGGGCGAGAAATCTACGACTGCACCTATCAAGGTTGATAAGAGCGTAGGTCGCAACGACCCATGTCCTTGTGGCTCAGGTAAGAAATACAAACAGTGTCATGGTAAACTGCAATAGTTTATAACTATGGGATATAAGGAGCAGAAACAGCGCGAGTTCGACAAGCGCTACTTGCAGATGGCGCGCGTGTGGGCCGAGAACTCATACTGCGTGCGTCGTAAGGTGGGAGCATTGCTCGTCAAGGATAAGATGATTATCTCGGACGGCTACAACGGCACACCCGCAGGCTTCGAGAACATCTGCGAGGATGATATGGGCACAACGAAGCCCTATGTTCTCCATGCCGAGGCTAATGCTATTACAAAGGTGGCTAAGAGTGCTAACAACTGCGATGGCTCGACGCTCTATGTTACGGCATCGCCCTGCATAGAGTGCGCAAAGCTCATCATCCAGGCGGGCATCAAGCGCGTTGTCTATGCCGACCCATATCGCAACGACGACGGTATTAAGCTTCTCGAGCGCGTAGGCATCGAGTGCATACAAATTGACGGCGTATAGCGCCCCACCTAACCCCAAAACAAGAGACTACCATGGTTCGCCCATGGTAGTCTCTTATTGTTTGTGGAAGTCTGTTTCGTATATCACAACTCGATATACCTTCTGCCATCGAATCCTTTGAGGTGCTCGTGGTAGTAGACATAGCCAAGCTGATTGCATATAAGGCGCGTGTTGCCTATGATGGCCTCCTCGTTGGCGTGTGAGTGTCCAAATATCCACGCATCTATTCGGCTATCTGCTATAAAGTCGCCCAACTCCGTAGCGAATGCGCTATTGAGCAGGCTCCCCTTATGCTCTGGTGCAACGACCGCCATTGTAGGCAGATGATGAGTTACTACCACGATATGCTCGGCTGTGCTCTCCGCTACACTCTTCCGAATAAACGATAGACACCTCGCGTGTTCGGTATTATAGTCGGTGGGAGTGAGACGATGACCATCATACATAATCTGCCTAAAGTCTGGCATGCCTCTGTGTATGATGCTTTCTGCCTCGGGGTCTATGTGCGACCATAGGGTTGAGAGGATAAAATCGACATTATCAATCCTTACAACCTTGTTCTGGTGGTAATGCACATTAGGCAATATCTCACGACTCCAGCTGTCACCATCTGCCAAGACATCATAGTTTTGGTAATATTCGTGGTTGCCAGGCACAATTAGCACCTCACGATAGTTTGCCGATGCCCATTCCCAAAACTTGGGGCAAAGAGGTGTCCTGTCGCACAAGTATCCAATATCTCCCGCAAGCACAAGTACATCGCCCATCGCCTTAAATGGGATATTCTGCATATATCGTCTGTTTGCCGACATCTCTAAATGGAGATCCGAAGCGTATTGGATTTTCATCGTATATTAAAATTACAAATACAACACCTCGTTATTGTCAAGGCATTTCACATTGTCATTTACGAATATATCGCAAAATCGTTTCGGGGCGTCAGTATGTATGGGTACAATCGTTTTTGGTCGAACGAACTCAACTATTCGTTGCAATGATTGTATGTCGGCGTGACCGCTTGAATGAATATCCTTGACCGCCTCGCAGTGCTCCTTGGCCCAATCTCGAAAACGCTCGGTGTTGGGCTCATTCCAGTAGCCACCCCATATCGACTTTATAAGGCGAATATGCCTAATGCTTAACTTCTCGAGATAAGTGACTGACGATGGGCGCACAAGCATTACATATCGCTTGGGTTTGGTCATAAAATCGTTATACGACACCTTATTTTTGCGAGGCTCAAGCGAATATATATAACTCTCAGGATTGCGCTCCAAAAGGCGTTTCGTCAGGTAGTATGGGAAATATACCCTCATTTGCTTGGCAGTGGTAACTGTTGGTATATGTGGGTTTAATTGCGCAACTACCGCCAAAACATTTGCCGTATAGGGGTCAAGCACAAGCGTTCTGCTGCATCTGATGCAAGCACGAAACAGGGCGCATATACGGTCTATATTCTTTGCCGAGCACCACACCAAATGTAGAGCATCGGGAGCATCGTTGAAAGCCTCGACAAACTGATTTTCAATATCTCGCTCGGTGGGGTTGTTCTTTGCTCGCAAAACATTTGTTCCCTCCAATAGTAGATAATCCACATCCTTGGGTAAGTTCTTATATAACACACCCTTAACGCCGTGAATACGGATATCTCCACTATACAATATGCGCTTACCATCACACTCAATGAGGAAGGCGCACGCTCCATAAGCCGAATGGTCAACGGTGTAGGCTGTAACCTTTATGTCAGCCACCTCGCATGATTGTCCACTCTTTAGGGTGTGCTTTTCGAGGTGCTTCGTAGGGTCATCGCCGAGAATGCCATCGAGGGCAAGCATCGCAAAGGTCTCCTCGGTGGCGTAAATAGGTGTGTCTTGTGGCAGTAAACCGAGAAAACCATAATGGTCGGCGTGGGCGTGGCTTAGGAATATAGCATCCGCACCCTTGCACCACTCTTCTACATTGTGTCGTATCTCGGTCTGCTCCTCCCGACTACGTTTATCGTAGTCGAGGGGCATACCGAGGTCAATCAAAATCTTCGCCTTGTCAGTGCGAATCTCAACACAGCTACCGCCTATCTCGTGTGTACCTCTATGGATGGTTAGGGTCATTTATTATATGGTTTTAGTACACTATCTTCGCAGATATAGATATTAAAGTTCCCAACTCCCTCTTCCACACATTTTTCGTAGAATGCCTCTATGGGCTCACCATCTTTCGTTTCGTAGGCAAATACAAATTTTGGCTTATTGTCGTTTATCTTGATACTATCATCGATTAATCCCAACTCCTTTTTTTGTTCAAGAATTCTCTTCATCTCTTCAACAAAATATTTGCTATCTCGCTCAATCGTGCATCTAAAAGATTCTGCGTGCGACCTGAGTCCTGCTTTGCCACAGCACGCTGATAGCCCCTTTTTTAGCTCGATTACATATATTTGACCATTTTTATCTACCGCTATTAGATCAAAGCGAGGACTTTTGTGTTCATATTCGCAGCTATCTGCTACAAACTTAAATGGGGCATCTGTACTGATTTGATACTCGTTGTCAATGACGCACAATGTGGTAGACTCGTTGTTGGCTCTTACAATCTTCTGCTGAGTACTTTTTTCCTCTTTATTGAGTTCCCAGCTATCAAACCACTCTTTTACTTGACATTTTGCGTTATCTATATATTCGCTATATTTTTTATCCTTGAAAAGAGCGGTTAGAGATTTCTGTTGTTTAATTAAATTCATATACAAGTCATAGTGTACCTCTCCTTTATTGCAGTTTTCTTGAACCTCTTTTTTAGATGGTTTATTGCCTTTAATGTCTTTACGAAGCAAAAAGTAGAATTTATCAAATTGTACAGAACCTGTTGCACTGCTAATTTTCGCTATATTGCAACCTTCATAGTATATGTTTACATAGTTGTTGCGAATCTCAAAATCTAACTCTTCATCTTCTCTGACAAGGGTCATTAAGTTCTCATAGCGTCCTCCGTCTTTGAATGATTTATAGAGGCTTTCATCGTGAATACCTCGTCCCTTATATTCTGCCATAGTATTACAGTTTTAAGTTTCTACAAATTTACAAAATAATTTTTAATTCTCCGATAGTCCTGCCATAAATATATCATACTCCTTGGGGTAGTGGCACTTGATATATACACCAAAGTACGATATCAGTGCTTGCACCAGAGAGTGGTCATAGGGCCAAGGTTGCATCTTGGGGTGATGATGGTTGCGATAAACCTCTACAATATCGTCAATAGAGCCAATCTTCGTCTCGCGCAGCTTCCCCCTCACAGCTTCCGAGGAACATATATAGACTCCATCGGTATCACCGCGCTGGAAGGTGGCAAGCGTCTCGGGGTCGTTGAGACTAAAGTTCTTTATATACTTCCAGCCTTGCGTTGCCTCGAGATAGAGTATACAAGCATCTAAACGACGAATATAGTCTATGCCTCTCTGCATCTCGAGCGAATGTCGAACCCTCGCAATATTGGCCTTTGGGAATTTATTTGTAGCATATATTACAGCCTTGCCTATCTTGGTATGCGCCATCTCCTCGCTATACATAAACGACATATTCATTATGCGGTTGTGCATCTCAAGCCTTACCTCTTTAGGCTCCAATACCTCTATGCTACTGCCGTACGACAATAGTTTGCCATAAAACTCCTGTGTGGGAGCAACGACATACTCAAATTCCGAAAACCTCTCCGTTGCCTCTACCTCTCGCTGCGATGTGTGTAACGGTTGCGAGCGCATATACTCTACACTTGCTCGCTTGACACGAATACGGATTGTGACCTTGTTCTCTGAAAACTGCTTCATAATAGTTGAATTTTATAGGTTAAACATTATACACTTTTCTACCTCCATCCACACTGTTTTGGATGACGATTTTACAAAGTGCCCTATATATATAATACGAATAAGCCCCTTTCAACAAGGACGAAATTAGTCGAAATTTGTGTCATGTTTGCATATTTTCTAATTACATATCGTTGATATTCAGCCAATAACAACGACTTTATGCAATATGCAAGTTTTTTTACTTGGGTGTTTTATGGGTGGCGAATTTGAGAGCTACTTCTGAGGTTCAGTTTAACCATGGGCAGATGGAAAAAAAGAACAGAGAACACCAATTTGGTGTTCTCTGGATTGATGTCTCTTTAGTATAAAATCGCAAATTACTCCTGGAATACCTCGTTCGAGAGACGCCAGCCGAGCAAAATATCCTTGATGGCCATGCGGCGCTTGCCCGCCATCTGCATCTCCTCGATATATACCCAGCCATCTGCTGCCGCTACGGCGAGGTGTGTGCGACCATCAGTTTTGAGTGTGCCTGGTGAGGCGTTATGGGTGCAGAGCTCGAAGCGCGTGGTGAATATCTTTGCTGAGCCACACTCCGCGCCATCCTTATATATAGGTGTCCACGCAGCAGGGTAGGGCGAGAGGCCTCGCACGAGGTTGTGTATTTGCTCAGCCCTTCGGCGCCAGTCTATGCGGCCATCCTCCTTAAAGATTTTGGGTGCGGGCTTGAGTGTCGCCTCGTCGATGTGCATCTGCTCGATGGTGGTGTAGTTACCCCTGGCGAGCTTATCCACGGTGCGTGTCACGAGGTGCGAGCCTATCTCCATAAGGCGGTCGTAGAGCGTGCCTATGTTATCCTCGGGGAGGATTGCCGTTGTCTCCTGCTCGATGATTGCGCCCTTGTCTATCTCGTGGTTGAGCAAGAAGGTGGTTACGCCTGTCTCCTTTTCGCCATTTATTATTGCCCAGTTGATGGGTGCAGCACCGCGATACTGGGGTAGTAGCGAGGCGTGGAGGTTGAATGTGCCGAGGCGGGGCATAGCCCACACAACTTCGGGCAACATGCGGAAGGCGATTACGATGCCGAGGTCGGGGCGTAGCTCCTTGAGCGCTGCGAGGAATGTCTCATCGCGCAACTTCTCGGGTTGAAGGATGGGGAGACCCAATTCGCGTGCCGTAACCTTAACATCGCTCTCGTGTACCTTTTGTCCGCGGCCTGCGGGCTTGTCGGGGGTGGTAACGACGGCGACAATGTTGTAGCCCTCCGCAACCAATCGCTTAAGCGATGTCGAGGCGAACTCGGGCGTACCCATAAATACTATTCTCAAACTCTTAGCATCCATATATTTAGTCTATTTTATCTGATTAATGATTCTTCTTAGTGCGCTTAAACAGCCTCTTTACGCGCTTTATCATGCGGCGTATGCGCACATCATACCAGTCGGTGTCGAGCAACGATGAGTCGTTCTTAGCCTTGATGGTGAGGTATATCGCCACGAGCATAAATATCGGTATCGGTAGCCACATGCCGTAGAGCGCATCCCATGTGCCCTCCTTGGACATCTTCTCGCCCCAGATGCTGATGACATAGAAGATGACGAAGAATATCACCGAGATTACGGCGGGTAAACCTAAGCCACCCTTACGGATGATAGCGCCCAGCGGTGCTCCAATCATAAAGAAGATGATGATTGATATGGGCAGCGTAAGCTTGCGGTGCCACTCGTTGAGCGAGCGGTAGTACTGCGTAAGCGGAATCTTCGACGATTGCTCATCGAACGAGTAGGAGCCCTGTGCCGAGCGCGACTGGTTGTAGGCCGCCTGGTAGACCTTTGCACGCTGACGCAACGAGAGGTTCGAGATAGAGTCGTAGAAGTTTATGGGCTTGAATGCCGTGCGGTCTATGTGTAGGCTGTCGTCGGGGAAGATGGTGGTGTCGCGCACGAATATCTGGCGCTTTACCGTAGGTGTGAGGCTCACGACATTGTAGTGCTCAATCTGCAACTGCAACGAGTCCATCAACTCCTCCAAGCCACTCATATCGCGGGTGTTAGACTCCGAGAACTCGCGCGACATATCGCCATCGGGGCGACCCACCTTGTCGATGGGTATGGTAGCATCCTGGCGTGTGAACTCGTGGATGCGGATGTTATTTTTGTCGTACCACTGGCTGTTGCGCGTGTGCTCGTAGGTGCGGCCGTTGTTCAGCGTTACATAGAGATAGCCCTTATCGTCGGACATGCGTATGTGGCCCGACTCTGCTACCGTAGTGGTCATATCGCCATTGGCGTTGCGCGTGTCGAAGATGAGCACATCGCTAAGCTCCTTACTCTTCTGGTCCTGGTGTGCTACGCGGATGCTCATGTCGGGCAGGCCGTTAAAGAACATGCCATCCTGGAACTGCAACTCCTGGCGCTGCTCGCGTATGTCGAATAGGATGTCGTACATGCGCTTGTTTGCTGCCGGCACAATGTTGTTCGTCAGATAGAAGCTCAGTATGGCGATAAGGCCCACAATGATGATGAGCGGCTGCAGGATGCGCATTATGGACATGCCCGAGGACTTCATGGCGAGCAACTCGTAGTGCTCACCGAGGTTGCCAAGTGCCATGATTGAGGAAAGCAATAGGGCGAGAGGCAGACCCAAGGGTATCATGTTTGCCGTGGCGCAGACGACAAGTTCGGCTATGGTGAAGAACTCGAGGCCCTTGCCCGTGAGCTCGTCGATATATCGCCACACGAAGTTCATCATCAGGATGAAGAGCACGATGAAGAATGTGGCAGCCAGCGGGCCTATGTATGCCTTGATTACAAGGCGGTGTACACGAGTCATCATCATCGCTATGATAATAAGTGCGATGGCTATCCACATGGGTATGGTGATAGTGCCCCACGACCAATCTATGAGGTCGTAGAGCTTTGCTGCTGCGAGGTGGGTGAACCATCCGAGCAGTGGTAACGCCAGAAGCGAGAGTATGGTGCTATTGCTGTTCTTCATATATCTAATCTACACGATCTACGCTCTTATCGCGCTCCTACCCACTCTGCGACGAACCATGTCGAAGAGCTTTACAAGGAGTAACGACATCGAGAGTAGGAATATTATGCAACTACCCGTTGGTATGCCTCCACCATTGGGCAGTGTTATCTCGTAACTCATTATAAATCCCACGATGTTGCACACCAGGGCTACAACCACGGCGAGTAGCGTGATAAGGCGGTAGTCCTTGGTGAGGGTGTTTGCCACGACCGTAGGTATCGTAACCAACGACATCAGCAGCACGATGCCCATAACCTTTATCGAGAGGACTATGGTTATGGCCACCACCACCGACATTGCGTATGCTATGGCCGCAACGGGTAATCCCTGACTCTTGGCATACTCCTCGTCGAAAGTTATATACATAATCTTGCGCCCCCAGACAAGAGCTCCGACTACGACAACTGCCATAAGCGCTGCAAGCCACTTGATGTCTGAGCCATCGACAAGCGATATGCTGCCAAAGAGGTAGCTCGGAAGCTCCACGGCGTAGCCAGGTGTCAGCGACATGAATAGCGCGCCGAGCGCCATGCCCACCGACCAGATAATGCCTATTGCCGAGTCCTCCCTTATGCGACCTCTGCGCGATGCGAACTCCACACCCACGGATGCCACCGAGGCAAAGAGCAACGCTCCGACAAGAGGGTTGAAGCCTGCGTATATAGCGAGGCCTAAGCCACCGAACGAGGCGTGTGTGATGCCACCGCTAAGGAATACCATGCGGCGTGCCACGACATAGCTGCCCACGATGCCACATGTTATGGCAGAGAGCAGACAGACTATAAATGCGTCAGCAAGGTGCTCGTATATCACTATGTCCTCAAATAGGCTCATTCCTCTATATTCAATAATAAATCCCGCAAATGTACTTTTTTTTCGCGTAACAACGAAATCTTTTTTCACTTTATCTTAACTTTTTGTAACTTCGCCCAATGAAAGTGCCCCAAATAAGGGTTACAATGAAATTGTAAATTGATTTTTTATGCAGGAGAAGAGGGTTAGTTTTCACACTTTGGGCTGTAAGCTCAACTTTTCGGAGTCATCTACCTTGGCACGAGAGTTCGAGCGCGGAGGATATAAGCGTGTCGAGCCATCGGAGCCTACCGATGTGGCGGTTATTAACAGCTGCTCGGTGACGGAGCATGCCGATAAAAAGTGTCGCAACATCATACGCAAAATACATCGCCGCAACCCCAATGCCATCATCGCCGTTACGGGTTGTTATGCACAGCTTAAGCCCGAGGCTATTGCTGTCATCGAAGGCGTGGATATAGTGTTGAGTAATAATGACAAGGGTGATTTATATAAACGAGTAGTTGAGCTAAAGGAGAGGGGCAAGGCGGAGGTCTATAGCTGCTCTGTCGAGAACCTCACTCGCTTCTTTGCCGCCTACTCCTCAGGCGACCGCACCCGCTCGTTCCTTAAGGTTCAGGATGGCTGCGACTACAAGTGCGCATATTGTACCATTCACTATGCCCGTGGCTCAAGCCGAAATATACCCATTGCCGACATCGTTGCCGAGGCTAAGGAGATTGCCGCAGCGGGTCAGAAGGAGATTGTGATTACGGGTATCAACACTGGCGATTTTGGTCGCACTACGGGTGAGCGTTTCATCGACTTGTTGCGTGAGTTGGATGGGGTAGATGGCATCGAGCGCTATCGCATTTCGAGCATCGAACCCAATCTTATAACTGACGAGATTATAGAGTTTTGCGCGCAGTCACCTAAATTTGTTCCTCACTTCCATATTCCCTTGCAGAGTGGCTCAACGCGCATCCTCGGACTTATGCGCCGTCGCTATACTGCCGAGCGCTATCGTGAGCGCATCGCAAAGATTCGTGAGCTGATGCCCGACTCGTTCCTCGGTGTCGATGTCATTGTTGGTTTCCCTGGCGAGGGTGAGGAGGAGTTTATGGAGACATACCGCCTTTTGGAGGAGGTTGGCGCATCATTCTTGCACATCTTCCCCTTCTCGGAGCGCCCAGGTACCCCAGCCGTGGATATGCCTAATAAGGTGCAAGCGCGTATCTCCACCGAGCGTGTTTCGCGCCTTGAGGAGCTCTCTGCAAAACTCAACCGTGCCTTTACCGAGCGATTTATTGGCACGGAGCGCGAGGTGTTGTTTGAGAGTACTAATCACGATGGCCTAATGTATGGATATACAGATAATTATCTGCGTGTATCTGCATCTTTCAATGAGGTCGCAGTGAATAATATCTGCCGTGTGCGTCTCGATAGCATCGATGCAAATGGCGATGTGTGTGCTACATTGATAGAGTAAATTTTGGAAAATTAACACAAAAGTGTTACTTTTGTCGGGTTAATAACAAAGCAAATTTGTAGCACTGTGATTAAACTACTCAAAAACATATTCAGCATCAGAACGCTAACACGCCGTATGAGGGTGGCGTTTATGAGTCTGTTGCTCCTGTTGTTCTTCTCGGGAGCGATGTCGCTCTTCGAGCTTGAGCGCGTAAGTAAGGATACGGAAGACATCCTTCTTGCGAGCAAGGAGAATGTAGACCTTGCAGGCAGCATGCTCACGGCTCTCAACGAGCAGAACGATGTGATGATTACGCTGGCCGTGGCAAGTGGCAAGTTTGAGGATATCAAGCGCCATAGCGCACGCTGTGAGGAGTCTATATCTCAGCTTGAACAATCGACCACTCTGGCACAGCGCCGAATGAAGAGCACCGACACGCCCGAGGCAGCAGATAGCTTGGTTGTGCAGACAAGTCGTGTAAACGAGCTCGCACGCTCCTATATCAGTGGCGATGTACATCGCTTGATGGTCATTGCGGGAGATAGCCAGAGTATCGATACCACATTCGTAGCCCCTACGACACATGAGTGGTATGTTGACCAGTACAAGCCCGAGTACGAGAGAACGGCACACCAGATTACGGAGTACATGACGGGTGTTCACAACACATTGGGCCCCGAGGTTAACAACCTAAGCCACACGGCACGCCGCGCTGTAACTCCCGTGTTCATCTCGTTGGTGGTGATGGTGGTCATCGTCATCATGTTCTACTTCTTTGTTAATCACTACTTTGTGCGCCCCGTTTTGCGTATCAATCGCAGCCTTGGCGACTATCTAACCTACAAGAAACCCTTTGATGATGAGATAGCTTGCCGCGATGAGATTGTCACCCTGCGCGACCGCATAGCACAGCTCATAGCGAAGTTCACAAAGTAGCAACTTATATAGTATTGGGAGTTATGCGAATTCATGTCGTTATACGCTACATTGGCATGGTGCTGCAGTTCATTGCAGCATTCATGTTGTTGTCGGCCATTGTCTCTATGGTCAACGACTACGATTCGGCATTCCACCCCTTGCTCCTCTCCTCGTTCCTTACCTCGTTGTTGGGCTTCTTCCCCCTGATTTTTACCGAAAAGGGCGGCGAGATTAAGATTAAGGAGGGTTATGCCATTGTCGTGGGCTCGTGGCTCGTAGCCTGCATCGTGGGCACCTTCCCCTATCTTATCTGGGGTGGCGAGTTTACGGCCATCAACGCATGGTTCGAGAGTGTGTCGGGCTTTACCACTACGGGCTCCTCTATCCTCAACGACATTGAGTTTCTGCCCCGAGGCATGCTTTTCTGGCGTGCCGCCTCAGCATGGATTGGTGGTGTTGGCGTTGTGATGTTCGCCCTGGTCATCCTGCCATCAATGGGTCGCAGCCGCCACATGCTCTCAAATGTGGAGATGTCTACCATTGCCAAGGATAACTTCCACTACCGCTCGAGGGTTATCATCCGCATCCTTACCATGGTCTATGTGGGCCTTACGGTCTTTACGACCTTGGCGTTGAAGTTTGCGGGTATGACATGGTTCGACTCCGTAACACAGGCGATGTCGGCATGTGCGACATGTGGCTTTAGCACCAAGAACCTCTCTGTGGGCTTCTGGGATAGCGCACTTATCGAGGGCATACTTATGATAGCCATGACGCTGTCGGCAATACATTTCGGCATACTATATGCCTCTATGACGGGCCGACGAAACAATATTTTCCGCTCGGAGGTCGTTCGCGCTTTTATAGGCATGATGGTTATAATCTCCGTGGTTATGTCCTTTAGCCTCTTGGCAGAGGGCGTCTACGACAACTGGGGCGAGTCGTTGCGACACTCGGCATTCCAGGTTGTCAGCGTAACGACCACATCGGGTTTCGCCACTGCCGACACCAACACCTGGACACCCTTGGCCATAATGTTGCTGATACTCTGCTCGGTGGTGTGTGGCTGTGCGGGTTCAACCTCGGGAGGTATGAAGGTCGACCGTGTGCTTATCGCCTCGAAGATTATTCGCAACCGCATGAAGGTGCAGCTCCACCCAAATGCCGTTATACGCACAAAGGTGGATGGCATGGTGCAGGATGAGGGGGTGCAGAGCCTCGTTATGACATTTATCGTGGCCTACATCATGACCGTGTTGTTGGGCACGATTATATATACAATATTTGGCCTCGATGTGGTGACATCACTCACTGCATCCATAGCATGTTTAAGCAATGTGGGCCCAGGCTTTGGTGATGTTGGCTCGATGGATAATTTTGCCGCGCTGCCTGCCGTGCTTAAGTTCAACTCTACGCTGTTGATGCTTATTGGTCGTTTGGAGATTTTTGGATTTATCCAACTGCTCTTTATCCGCTCGTGGAGATAGAGCAAAAGGTTTTGATATAAAGTTTTAGAGAAGATATATGAAGAGGGTGATATACATAGCCGCATTCTTAGTTACCACGACACTTTCGGCGGTAGCTATCACTACGGCGCACGATCCCATTGATGAGCTAAATACCAACCCCGAATATGTGGAGTTGCAGGAGAGGGAGAAGACTCTGGTAGCTAAGGAGGACTCTGTCTCTATGATTATGAACGATGTGCGTAGCAAGTTCCGTATCTATGCCGATAGTTTAGGTAACGAGGGTTTGACGCCTACGCCTGAGGAGTTTAGCGCCTTTAGTGACCGCATCTTGGAGCTCGAGCAGCAGATTTTCGACATTCGCACCATGCGTGGCGACATCATTGCACGCATCAACGAACTGGAGCAGGAGTGGGTACTTGCCCAGATGAACGCCCCCATCGAAGAGGAGCCTGCTAAGGAGGATATTGTAGAGGAGCCCGTGGAGTTACCTCTCTATCGCAACCTCGTTGACAACCACTGCATCAAGGATGTTCTCCTTGCCGAGGACTATGCCGAGTTGCGTGAGGCGCAGCGCGAGGATGCCGAGATGGATAGCCTGGTCAATAAGTATATGGCTACATATGACCGCATGAATAGCGTTGCGGAGAGCTATCGTACGGTAGATAATGAGGCCGATGCCGAGGTGCTCTTTGCCCAGTTTGCTACACTTAAGGCTGATGCGGAGGCTCAGGCCGAGAAGATCGAGAGCCGTTGGAACCATATCCTCGATACGAAGTATTACGCTTATGGCTACTTGCTTGAGCGCGACCGCCACTACGACCTCCTTGATAGCTCGTCAGTAGAGTTTGCCGACATGCGCCGTGAGTGCTCTCGCGAGGCGGGATGCTATGCTACGGATGCCCTTATGCACTACGCACTTGGCCGTCCTACATTGCGCGACTTTGAGTATGACTTTGCGCGCACCATGGGCCTTGAGGAGGCTGCGGACTCTATCGCAACCCTCCAGCGCGAGCCTCGCGAGGTTAACTACCGCCTTGAGCCTTTGAACCTCGAGCGTCGTCTGTTCATCGACTTCCAGCCTATCGCTATTGGTCGCACCAACTTCTACAAGGATACCAACCCCATCCCCGACCTCAAGGTCTACGAGCGTGGTACGATATACCGCATCTTGCTTGGCGAGTTCCGCAACAAGCAGCCTATGACGCTCTTCAAGGGTGTGCAGCCACTCTACATCACTCGCAACGAGGAGGGCAACTACCTCTACTATGCTGGTGGCTTCAGCTCTCGCCGCGAGGCAGATGATGCTCAGCTCTTCCTCAAGGAGAAGGGTTTCAAGTCGCCCGAGATTTGCCGTTGGCAGAATGGCACTGTTATGAATATCACCGTTGTCGAGAGCGAGAATGATGGTAGCGTCGATATTCCAGTATCGGGTACACGCTACATGATTAAGATAGCCACTGAGTCACTCTCTGAGGAGTTGCGTGCAATAATTGCAGCCGAGGCGCCACGCCAGAGCATCTCTAAGGAGGCTGGAGGCTTCACGCTTGGTACATTTGACAGCCGTGACGAGGTTGAGATTCTTGTGTCGCTCCTTGGCGAGAACACAACCAACCAAATAGAGATTATAGAGATTGAAATAAACGAATAAAAGTATATAGACCGTATGAAGAGATTTCATATTTACATTGTTGCGATACTCGCGTTGGCTGGCATCATGACATCGTGTAGCCAGGATGAGACGAAGAGTATTGCGGTGCCTTCGCGCAGCATCATCGTTGCCATGCCTGGCGAGGTTGGCTCAACGACCTTCGATAGTAAAAATATCACATCGCTCACACCTACCTCTGTACCCGAGGGCTGGGAGGTTGTGAATATCGACATGTATAGCGCAACCATAACCGTCAAGGCCCCCGAGACATTTGATAACAAGGAGGTCGAGAGTGGCACGCTCACACTAAAGGGCTATACGCCAACGGGTAATACAAAGAGTGTGGATGTATATCTTGCCATCGTGCCCAACGAGGTTGACTTTAGGGGCGCTCCAGCAAACTGTTATGTGGCATGCAAGCCCAAGACGCGCTATATGTTCGACCCTATGCGTGGCGGTAATGGCTCGGTGGAGCTCGCTACGGCTAAGGTTAAGTTGTTGTGGCAGAATAAGGCAGGTCTTATAAAGTATCTTGATATGCGCGATGGCTGTGCTATGTTCTACATTGTCCCCGATAAAGACGAGGATGGCAATGAGCTCGATGCTGTTGTGCCAGGCAATGCTCTTATTGGTGCATACGATGCTAATGATAATCTCATTTGGAGTTGGCACATTTGGATAACGAACAACGACCCTATGTCAGATGAGAATACCTTTACCATTGGCGGTGTTACGATGATGAATCACAACCTCGGTGCCGACACAAACAACGAGGGAAAGACCGATAAGGATAACATTGGTCGCTCGTATGGTATGTACTATCAGTGGGGCCGCAAGGAGCCGCTTGTTGGACCCAACGACTGGAACTTCAGCCTTAATTACGACGATGTTCTTTACGATTACAACGACTATAACACCTACATCGGTTATGTTAAATCGAGTGAGGGCGGTAGCATAGAGTGGACAAATGAAAACCCCAATAATGTCGTTATTGGTAATCCGGACAACGACTTCGACTGGCTCAACAATGGCCACGATGATGCGCTGTGGAGTGCTACAAACAAGACAAACAACGACCCATGTCCTACTGGCTGGCATGTACCAAGTATCGAGCTCTTCGAGACCCTTACCATTGCTGCGGCTGACGATGCTATGATGTGGGAGGATGCTCAGAAGATGTATGGCTGGTGGCTCGAGGATACCGCAACGGGTGACGCTCACTTCTTCTCGGCTGCAGGTCGCCGCAACTATCTCGATGGCCGCCTCGACAATATGAATACTAACGAGGAGTTGCCTGTGCCCTGGTCGGGATACTACTGGAGCGCAACAACCGATGGTAACTACGCTAAGGCGTTGTACTTCAACCTCAATACCAACACTCGCACATGGAATGGCATAGAGACTGCTCGCTCAATGCAGCGTGCTAATGCAATGCCCGTGCGATGTGTTAGAGAGTAAGGTCGTTACATAAAAGAGAAGAGCCAACCTCGCGGTCGGCTCTTTTTTTTGTCTATATACCGAAGATGTTTCCCGTGTACTGCATGCTGTTGTAGAATGGCGACGATATTGTCAGCGTTGCTCCACCATAGTGTGAGTAAATCTCGAATGAGAAGGTGAATGTCGTTGCTGTGAACATCGTGCTTTGGAAGGTCACATGCCAGCCGTAGTCGGTTTGTTCGACGGTGTAGCCCTGCACGCTCGAGAGCACATAGTTAAATACCATGGGATAGTAGGGCGGTGTGTAGCCCTTGAGGAAGGGGATGCAGACATCTACAGCCTCGCTCCATACGATAATCTCGTAGCAGGGATTTTGTAGGTTGCGCATCATACCTCCTGGGAGCTGCTGCATCGTCTCAGGCACGAAGCGATAGTTGTGCGAGAGGATTGTAGAGTCTAGGTGCTCGCGGTACTCTGCCAAGCGTTGGGCGCGTTGCTGTTGTCGTGCCTCATGCTGCGCCTGGCGACTCTCTTTGTTTGATTGCGTCTCTTGCGCCACGCCCGAAATGGTAAATCCCAAAACGAGGAGCGCTACAACGCCGATTGCGATGATAAGTGTTCGTTTCATAGGCTTAAGGTTTTAACACCTCAGCCTATGAACAAACACCATACCACATATTTATCTCTTTACGAAGCGGTCTACAACGGCAGCACAAGCGGCGTCACCAGTGATGTTGAGCGTTGTGCGTATCATGTCGAAGATACGGTCGAGGGCGTAGAACAAGGGTAGGCCCTCCAATGGAATGCCCGCAGCCACAAGTACCGCAGCAGCGAGGAGCGTAGGACCAGGAACGCCTGCCTGACCGATAGCACCAAGTGCGCAAACGATGGTGATTGATACATACTCCGTCATGCCGAGGTCGATGCCGTAGAGCTGCGCGAAGAATGTTGCAAGGAGCGCGTAGTAGATGGCGTTACCCGACATGTTGATTGTAGCGCCCAAGGGGAGTACAAAGCCCGATGTCTGCTTCGATATGCCCATTCTGTCGCATGCCTCCATGTTCACGGGGAGTGTTGCGAGTGATGATGCCGTAGAGAACGACACAATCTGAGGCTTAATCATCTCGCGGAAGTAGCTCTTGAGCGACACGCGCGAGAAGAGTGCCACGGTCAAGGGGTAGAGTCCCAAGCCAATGATTGCCACGGCGATAAGGTCGATCCACAAGACGTTAGCCACCTGCATAAGGATGTCGAAGCCGAATGTGCCTGTAGCATCTGCAATAAGGCCAAACACACCAAATGGTGCGACATACATAACCTTGCCGATGCACCAGATGAGAGCCTCAAGGATTGTGTTAAGGCCATTGGTCAACATACGACGCTTCTCTGTTGCAAGGGCTGAGATGCCGAAGCCGAGGAATAGACCAAAGATGATGATTTGAAGGATGTTGCCCGTAGAGAGTGCCTCGATGGGGTTAGCGGGAATCATGCCGATAACAGTCTCCCAAAATCCCGCTGTCTCGGGTGCTGCGCTCTCAGTAGCAGTCGCGCTTGCAACAGCAATGGCTGTCATGCCATCGGCCTCAACATGAGAGCCAGGCTCGAAGATTACACCAAGCATCAACGCCACGCAGATGGAGATGATTGTTGTAACCATCATATATCCGATGCTTAATCCGCCTACTAATCCCGCAGACTTTGTCTCACCAAGTGCTGCGGCACCGCTAACAATAGATACAAAGACGAGGGGTACAACCAACATCTTAATCAACTGAATGAAGAAGTCGCCAAGAGGCTTAAAGATTGAGGCATCCTCACCCATGAAGATACCCACAACGATACCGACTATCATTGCGATGATAATCCAGATACCAAGGTTTTTAAGTAGCTTTTTCATTTTCAAACTTATATTTGGCGCAAAGGTAGCATTTTGCACTGTATCTGCAAAGTCGTCTTCAAAAATTGTTCTACTTAGGTGGATATGAATAGAGAAAAATTCTTAATTTTGTATAAAATTTATTAGTTATGGCAAGAAAGAATATCGTGGTTTTCACAGGTGCGGGTGTTAGTGCCGACAGTGGCATTGCAACATTTCGCGATGCAGATGGCCTTTGGGCGAATTATAAAATAGAGGAGGTGTGCACCCCTGAGGCTCTCAAGAATAATCGCGCAAAGGTTATTGAGTTTTATAATATGCGTCGTCGCGAGTCGCTTACGAAGCAGCCTAACGACGGACATCGCGCCATTGCCTCGATGGAGGAGTGGGCAGATGTTACTGTTGTGACACAGAATGTTGACAATCTGCACGAACAGGCTGGCTCTACGCGCGTTTTGCACCTCCATGGCGAACTTATGAAGTTGCGCTCGGAGCAAAATCCCGACCTTATCTACGACATCAACGAAGGCTGGGAGCAGGACCTTGATGCGCGTGGCGAGGATGGTGCTTTATTGCGCCCACACATCGTCTTCTTTGGCGAGAGTGTGCCTATGTTTGACGCTGCGTGCAAGATTGTTGAGCACGCAGATATTCTTGTGGTTGTGGGCACATCGTTGGCGGTATATCCCGCAGCGATGCTTGTCTACTATGTGCGCGATAAACAGGTGCCAATCTATTTGGTTGACCCAGGTACGCCCGATACACGCCTTATTAAGAATCCGCTTACACACATCAAGGAGCGTGGCGCAGTGGGCCTTCCACAACTTGTTGAAGAGCTGAAGAATGAGTTTGGTAAGTAGGGTAGCTGAGCGTGCGGGGGCACTGCGCGAGTTCTGTCGCAAGGAGGGCTACAATACGAAAGTCGCCCTCTTTGTTGACCTGTCGCGCCATTCGGGTAGGCGTAGGTTTGTGGCGTGGGACTTCGAGCGAAATGTGTCAATATTCACATGTCTCGTAAGCCATGGCAGTGGCTCGGAGAGGTCGCATGTGAGATCTGCGTATGCCCGCACCTCAAACGAGGATGGCTCGCACCTCTCCTCCCTTGGGCGTGCGCTTGTTGCTGAACGCTACGAGGGTCGCTATGGTATTGCCTACCGCCTCGATGGCCTTGATGCTACGAACTCAAATCTCCGCTCGCGATATGTTGTGCTACACGGTTGGGAGCATACCACATCATTCCCCATATGGCCTATGGCAACGGTTGGTAGCTTTGGTTGCCCTGTCCTATCTCGCAAGATGATGCGCAGGGTGGATGAGCTACTTCAACAGCACTACCGCGTAATCCTCTATATATTTATATAGTAAAGGCTGCCCTCGAAAGAAGACAGCCTTTGCTATGTGTACTATAATAATTATAGTAGGCGGTTGGTGCGCTCGTCGGGGAAGACAACCTTGGGCTGGAAGGTCTTAGCCTCCTCGAAGTCCATGAAGCCGTAACCCATGATGATTACGATGTCGCCAACGGCAGTCTTGCGCGCTGCTGCGCCATTGAGGCAGATGCAACCGCTGCCACGCTCACCCTTGATGACATAAGTCTCGATGCGCTCGCCGTTGTTGTTGTTCACAATCTGCACCTTCTCACCCTCGATGAGACCCGCTGCATCCATGAGGTCCTCGTCGATAGTGATGCTACCTACATAGTTGAGATTCGACTCGGTGACACGCACACGGTGAATCTTCGATTTCATTCTCTCTATAAACATAGTTTGGGTCGATTAACTCGTTTACTTAATGCGGATGTTGTCGATAAGACGAATGTTGCCCGCCTGTACTGCGCAGCAACCCTGAATGCGCTCAGAGTCGCTCCACTTCTCCACGCGCTGCATGGTGCGTGCATCAACAGCCTCGAAATAGATAGTCTTGAGCAATGGATTAGAGTCAATTGTTGAGACTACCCACTCTGTAAGCTCTGCGGGACTCATAGACTCCATTTTAGCGGCGCACTGGCTGATTGTAGCGTAGATGTGTGGCGCTGCAGCACGGTGCTCGGGAGTGAGGAGCTCGTTGCGTGATGAGAGGGCAAGGCCATCCTCGCCACGAACGATAGCACACTCAACAATCTCAATGTCGATGGCGAGCTGCTCAACCATAGCCTTGATTACGGCAATCTGCTGGAAGTCCTTCTCGCCGAAGTATGCGCGAGCGGGGTTAACCAACGCGAAGAGGCGGCTTACAACCTGTGCCACACCGTTGAAGTGACCAGGGCGTGTAGCACCCTCCATGACCTTATCCACCATGCCGAAGTCGAACTGACGAGTGTCGGGCTCGGGGTAGATGACCTCTACCGTAGGCATAAATACGATGTCGGCACCTGCAGCCTCGAGGATTGCACAATCTGCCTCGGGAGTGCGGGGGTAGTTTTTGAGGTCGTTCTTATCGTTAAACTGTGTTGGATTTACAAATACACTGACAACTACTGTGTCATTCTCACGGCGTGCACGCTCTACGAGTGAGCGGTGACCTGCGTGGAGTGCACCCATCGTGGGCACAAAGCCTACACCCTCACGCTTGAGGGGGGCTAAAGCTGCATTTAGTTCAGCTACGGTGTTTACTAC
>JAEIGA010004218.1_pt1 | contig 22257 bp, 36 predicted proteins | sample 9270691 | NCBI WGS metagenome assembly JAEIGA01 (sample SAMN17057246, study PRJNA624740) | gut metagenome | biome: biome; isolation source: fecal sample | host: Bos grunniens | place: China: Xizang | collected 2019 | reverse complement strand
TTTTATAATAAATTAAAAAATAAAAAAACAGTTGACAAATTAAGTAAAATATAGTATAATATACATATAATAAATAGCCAAGTACGCACGAGGAAAGTGCATTCGGTGCAAAGTAGAGAATGACTACTGCGGCTGTAACCGTTACCGATACGGAAAATCTTTACAGAGATTTGTTGTCTGGGGTTCAAATCCCCAGCTGGCTTTTAGCCGATTTCGTCCAATGGTAGGACTCTTGATTTGTACTCAAGGTATTGTGGTTCGAGTCCGCAAATCGGCTTATATCGCAGAGTAGTCCAACGGTAGGATAGCTGGCTCATAACCAGAAGGTTGGCGGTTCAAATCCGCCCTCTGCAATTTCACAAATGGTTGCAAACATTGTGGAAACAATTATTAAAGAATAGAAGTCTTGGGAATGTATTAGCATAAGTGAGTAGTGGTGGGTCTCAAAAGTACAATGAGAGATACGGATTTCAAAGGTATAATAATTGATTAGAGATGTGGTGTAATTGGATAACACGCTCACGCAGAAGTGAGAGTTTTAGGTTCGAATCCTAACATCTCAAGATGTTTAATGTATACAGACTGCAATTTATATTTCTGGATTATATAAATCCGCAAGTTTTATAACTGGATATATAAATGAAGGGTGGTGTCTGATGTCAGTTTTGCGGAACGCTACGACACAAGGGTTCGATTCCCTTATACATTACGCTACAAATATTTCTGTGGCACGGATGACACTTACAGCAAAATTTATTCTACAAACTTGAAATTTGGACAGAAGATTTGATGTGTCATTATAATTTAATATCAGAGGACTCATACAGCAAACTTATTATATAAAAAATAAATTCTTATACAATACAAGTTTTCATAGCATCACCTCCCTCCCTTTCGTGTGATTGTTCCGACTAGGAACACAATATATAGAGTCCTTAAATTTTATTAACTAAGGTGGTTAATTAAACTAACCACCTTAAAATTTACAAAGGAGACTAAATGGAGTATACAAAAGAAAGATTAAAGAAAGCAATTTGTGAATATGAGTTTTGTAAATGTGTTAACCTTTATACAATGGCAATGGTTGATTTTGATAAAAGTTTATGGAATAATATATGGGATGAATTAGATGACATTGATGATGATTTAGTTCCAGTATTGATTGAATTAAATGAAAAGGGTTATAGAACAGATGGCTGTTGTTCTGGACACCTAGAACAGATTGAAAAATATGGAACTTGGAATATATATATTTCTTTTCAAAAGGCTTATGATTTTAAAGATATAAAATTAAGCAATGATAGTTTATATAGTTTAGAATATGAAGGAAATAAAAAAGCTACAGTTCAAGAAAAGAATGAGGATAGATTAAAAAAGATAGATGAATTGCTTGAATTGGTTAAGAAGTTACCAAAGATTGAAGACGATAATGATTTTAAAATTGAAGATGGCTGGGTAACTGTTTATGGTGAAAAGATTTATGATGTTAGTGATTGGGATTTGAAGTAAAATAATGTAAGAAGAAATACAAGAAAAAGAGTATCGGAAGATGCTCTTTTTTATTTGATTTTAATTTTAGTGTGGGTGGATTGGGATAGCATCCAGATGAATACTGGGTTTTCGGGCTTTTTTTGACGGAAAATACCCCCTTGGTTAGTGTTAACTAACTACCCGATTTTTTGTGTTATGTTAACTAAAAATAGCCCCTATTTTAAAAAATTTTTTAAAATGCTTAAAAAGTCAGTAAAATCAATGGTTTGAGGGCTTTTTTGTGTCGTTTTTTGAAAAGTTTTCTACTATACAAAATTTTAAAGGGGCTGTTAAAAATTGGTGCTTGCAAACATTAAAATACTATGTTATCATTGAATCATCAGCAAGGGCAAACAAGCCCACAACAAAACACCTACGAAGGGAGATAAAAGTTATGGAAAAGACGAAAATTTACGCAATCATTGAAGCAAAAAAGGCTATGAGAAAAAACACTTGTATCCTCTGTGGTGAGTCCATCCTTAAGGATGGCGACGTGGTGAAAGTTACCACGGCGAAAAACACCTACGCAATTTGCCCCGCTTGCTATGCAAAGCATATTACCGCAAGGAAAAGCGGAAACACGGCAAAGAAAACCGTGGGCGACTTGACAGTATATAACGATATCATCGGATATTCTGTAAATGTCGTATCGGAAACGCCCGAAACCAGAGCCTATATCATGACACAGCAAGGCTGGCTTTTCAGCGATATCAACGAAAAGTTTGTAGCAAACTACAAGGCTGTAAACTTCCAAGCAATTTCACCCATGTTGGACAGCATTTTTACCAACGACGAAACCGTGAAAGTACTTGTAAATACCAAGGTTTGCCACAATACAGAAGAGGTAAGGGATGCCATCGAGATGAAAGTACGGAATGCAGTAGTCAATAAATCCGTAAAGTAACCACAAAAAACCGCAAGGCAAGGGGCGAAAAGCCCCTTGCCAGAACAAAGAAAGAGAGGAAAAGATTATGGAAAAAAGAGTTATTGTGAGAAAGAATTTTGTGACATTAAGCGCATTTATCAAAATGATGGAAGAGTGCTATATGGATGCCACTGACTGTGTAAGTAATAGAGAAGAGTACGATTTTTGTGACATTGAGTTTGTGGATTTTGAAATAAAATGCGCAATGCATTTTTACACGGAAAACAGTGTTGAAAAAATCAATTGCGACGTTTCGTTTGACAGACATATGAGATTGACAAGTTTGTGGATAAACGGAGAGTCAAAAGTAGTGGAAAAAGAAAAGTTCCGTTTTGATATAAGCGGTATGGAATCCGTGTTTGAATTCTTACAAAGTTTTGACTTAAAAGCTTTCATAGTATCTCAAATGTAAATACATAAAATAAAAAGCCCACCTTAGACGGTGGGCTTTTTATTGCGTGTGGTTTAATATTAAAATATTAAATATAAGAAATATTAAAATATTAAAATCAAAAATCAAAATCAAAAACCGAATCCCGAATCTCGCTTTCACACCGACGCTTCCGAGCGAGCTTAAGGGCGAGCTTTGGGTAAATAGAAGACCTTTTTTTCCACGCCGACCACGCCCCTATATATGCGCTTGCCACAGCCCCCAGCGAAATGCACGTTTGAAATCGCAAACGAAAATCGAAAAGTAAAAAGCAAAACGAAAAATCAATATCAAAATATTAAATTAAAAACTAAAATCAAATATTAAAATATTAAAATCGAAAATCAAAATCGAACATTTGTTTGTGCTGCTGCCAATTAGTTTCAACTAACTAAAGTTAGAAAACTAAAACTAAAGTTAGAAATTAAAAACTAAAATTAGTTTTAACTAACTAAAATCTAAAACTAAAAACTAAAATCAAAAACTAAAAACAAAATTAAAAAATTAAAACGGACTGCTGCCAAAAATATTAAAATATTAAAATTGACATTAAAAATTAAGAATCAAAACTAAAAATGAAAACAGAAAACCAAAATGAATTCATATTTTCGATTTTAAGGCTGTTTTATTTTTAGACGATAACTTTATCAACTAAATTGTTTTAGGGGGCTAAATGGTCAAAATATGAAGCCATTTTTTATTTATAGAATTATTTTTTATATCAAAATCAAAAATTAAAAAGGAAAAGGAAATAAAAACATCGAACACTTGTTTAGAAAAAATATTAAAATATTAAAACAAAACATATGTTCTATTTTAAAAAGGAATCTGTGAAAATGAAAAATGAAAATTAAAAATGAAAAATAAAAACGAAAATCAAAAATTAAAATGCAAGTTTCAAATATATAAATGTATATACATTGTATATACAATATTAAAATATTAACTCACACCGTGGTGGAGCGACTGCTGCCAAATATTAAAATAATAAATACTATGTATGGATGAAATATCAAAATAATAACTAAAAACCAAATGAGAAATATCAAAATAATAAAATGAAATATCAAAATAATAAATGCTGTTTGTGTTGATAAACATTAAAATAATAAATGTAAATTAAAAAACGGATTCCAAAAACAGAATCCGTTTTTTATAGTGAGTGTTACCACTCACGATTGCGCTCACGTTGCGCATTTTCGATTGCGTTTTCAATCGGATGCGCACAGAATGTCCACGCAATGTCCATTTCCATAGGCAAGCCCAAAACATGGATATAATACCACGAATTAAGGTGCGGTCTCTGACCGTAAACATCTTTGTAATAGTCGCTAAAACCAGACTCCCAAAGTTCACGCTCGAAAAAGTCGCCTACATAAACCAAACCAGCACTATAGGAATGGTTTAAAGCAATATCTTTTCCGTCATTTTCAGCACGGAAATCAGCACGGAAATCACGCACAATATTTTTAAGCCAAACGATAAACTTTTCTCTATCGCTTGCATTGCGTGAAACGTGCACGCCCTTAATAGGGGTTGCTTTGTACTGCTCACAGTCAGCACAGAAAAGGTCGAAAGTCCAATCGGTTGCACAATTAATCATAATAGCCATTTTAAAATCCTCCGTATGTGAAAAATATAGTTTAGGGCTTTGCCCTTGAGACAATTCTATTATATCAAATGTGCATTATATGTCAATAGGTTTTGATAAAAAAATCAAAAAAATTTTTTAGTCCGTCCGTGAGACTTATTATTTTGATATTTCATAAGCGGATTCCGATTTATTATTTTGATATTTACAGCGCACGCTCCGAGTTATTATTTTGATATTTCGTGTGCTCCGCTTGCGGACGTGGGGAGACTGAATATTAAAATATTAAATAATATTAAAAGATTAAGTAATATTAAAATATTAAAATTCGGAACGGCTGCTGCCGAAATATCAAAATAATAAATGAGTTTAAATATCAAAATAATAAATCAAAAAATAAAAAAGGGCATAGCCCTTTTTTATTATTCAAAATCATCCTCAAAATCGGATTCTATATATTCATAATCTGTTATTTTATCGGAAACTAAATCAAGTAAATCAACGCCAAAATCATCAAAAGTATGCTGTGTTATAAAGTTATCACTATCAAAACTATCATTTTCATTATATAAACGATATACACACTGATTTGATACTTCGCCTTTAATATCAGCCCTAAAAGCAAAAATTGCTTTATAATTGTAAAAATAGATAATAATTTTACAAGTATAAGTGGTTAATCCGTTTCTGTGACAATTACAATGTTTAATTTCAAAAATTGCGTGTCTTTCATTGCACCAACTCATAATGTTTGCTAAATCTGTCATAATAAACCTCCTTGCCTTAAAAGGCTAAAAACAAGATATTTAGGGAATATCCCCTTGCGACATCTTAAGTATAGCAAAAAAGAAAACAGATTGCAATACCCAAATTAAAAAAAATTAAAAATTTTATTATTTTGATATTTTCAAATCAGCACAATTTATTATTTTGATATTTACAAACAGCGTATCAAAATTATTATTTTGATATTGCGGATTCCGCATCCGCATCCGCACGGACAAAATATTAAAATATTAACTTTTACTATGTTTCACGTGAAACACAAACATTAAAATATTTACAATATCTAAATATTATATTTTGCGGAAAAGGAAAAGGTCTTTCGACATTTTCGCTTGCGTTATACTGAATAACACGCATAAAACTGACCGCAGTAAGTATACATATTATATACCGCCCTACGCCGCCGTATAGTGCCTAAATAGGTGGCTAAATGAGTCCAATCGCAAAAGTCATCATTGACAATCTCAAAAGCCTTAAAAATGATTCTGTCAGTCGTGCAGTCTCTAAATAATGCTATAATCATATGTATGCCCTCCCTTAAAGGTATTATATATATTATACTACTACAGAACAAAACAGATGTCAAGAAAAAGTTTTTAGATTGAAAAGCGGAAATTAAAAATAAAATATTAAAATATTATATAATATGATATAATTAAAATATTTAAAATATTAAAATATTATATTATACATATAAAAATCAGTGGGCTTATGATAGCCCACTGATTTCTCCTAAATAGTGCATATAATCAGCATCAGAATTAAAACCAAGAATAAACCATTCGGGACAAGAACAAATTCCATTTTCGTCTACAAAATAACCCTTTTCATTGTAAGGGTTAGCATATTTTTCTTCCCACCAATCATTATACAAATCAAGACCATAAAAAGAATTATTTTCCCAAAAATCAAAAGATTCTTTTTTGTTTTCAAAATCAACAACTGCACTTTCTAAAGTTTCAAGTCTGTTAAAATTACGTGTCATAGTAGCACCTCCAAAAGTGTTTTTTGTTTTTCGTTACACTCATTATACTGCTAAAATAAAACCGTGTCAAGCACAAATTTTTTAGAAAAAATTCAGTAAAATCAATGGTTTGCGGACATTATTTAAAATTTTAATATTTAAAATCGTACTGATTCATAACGGAATCAGTACAGATTGAACTAAATATTAAAATACTAAAATGAAAATTAAAAATGAATATTAAAATTTTAAAAATGAAAAACAAAAATGAATATTAAAATATTATTTTTGTTTCACGTGAAACAAAAAGATTGTGAAAAGTTTAACAAATAAATATTTCAATATTCATTATAGAAAAAGAAAAGCGGATTTTTCAATCCGCTTTTATCTTTATAAACCGTAGTGTGCATACATAATTTCTTTTGCACGCTCTCTATTCTCTTCTGTGGCTTCTCTATTTATATATATAATATCTGTAATTTCTTCGCAGTACTTATAGCCTTCTCTCTCCATACTCTCCATTAATTCAATGAAAGTATTATTTCTTCTATCATCGAGAAATCTTTTTACTTCGGAAAGATTTTCAAAACCGAAATAATAAAGTTGAATATCCATTGTGCTTTCCCATCTTGTAGAAACTTTCGTTTCAATCTTCTTAACGCTTCCGTTTCCGTTCCAAGTTTTTAATTCGATAATAATCATCGTATTTTCCTCCTTGCCTATTGGCTTGTTTTGTTTTCGTTATACTTATTATACACCCAAAAGATTTCATTTGTCAACAACGAATTTTTCCAGTGTTTATGCGGGTTTGCGGGTTTTTGAAAAATTATTTTTTGTTTTGAAAAATGATTTTTCAATCAGCAAATTGTCAATTTAAATATTGAAATATTTATAATATTAAAAGATTGGAAATATTAAAATTCTTAAAATGAATATTGAAATATTATTTTAGATAAAATAAAAAGGGGCTGCTGCCCCTTTTTATCAATAGATAAAATGCATTGCGTTGTTAACAGTGATAGCAATTGACTCTTGAGACAATTCCTCTTTCATTGTATAGCACCACTGAATGATTTCCTCAATATGCTTTTCGAGGTCTTCGCTGTTACAGTTTGCATATACCTTGGTGGTCTTTTCAGTGACCAGACCGCACTTGTCACTCATCCAATAACCAAGTAACAATTCACTACTTGCACCACCAAAGCAATTGGCAAGTAAAATTGCGGTCTTTTTTACGTACTCGGAATTATCAATTTCAGTATTCACGTTAATAGTTGACGGTACGTAAATCTCGATTTTCTGTGATAAAGTGATAAAATTTTTTAATGCTTCCATGTGTATGCCCTCCCTTGGCGTTATTTGATAATACCATTATAGCAAACCATACACAAAAGTCAATGAACAAAATATAAACAATTTGTGAACAAATTGTGAACAAATCAGAACAAAATATTAAAATATTAAATTTAGATTTCATTTTAAAAAAGTGTGGACAAATATTAAAATATTATAAATATTGAAATAATTATAATATTCAAATATTTATAAAGAACATTTGTTCGTTTTATTTTTTGAATCGCACATTTAAAAGTCCACGCAAAAAATATTTTAATATGTAATAACACGTGTTTATTTGCGCTCCCACACCGCCCCACATAAAAAAGGGGCTGCTGCCATCGGCTGCTGCCCCCTTGTGTTTTAAATCTCTTCCTCGAAAAACTGTTCTCTACACTCTTCAACGGCTTTTTCGATTAAGTCTTCGGGAAATCCTCGATATCTCCAATCTGTTTCAAGCTCAAACAAGTATTCATCAACTTCATCTTCTTTGATTGAATCATTTGCGATTCCGTTCCAAAACTCATTTGAAAGTCCTTCAATAATTTTTCTGTCATCCATTTTAAAATCTCCCTTCGATTTTGATTTTTGTTTTGGGTTCTTAACCCTTGCTACAATTATAATATACTACTTTTCGATTATGCTGTCAAGCTTTTTTTGAATTCTTTTATTAAAAAATTATTAACTTTTTTAGAACATTTGTTCGATTTAATATTTTAATGTTCATATTAAAATATTAAAATATTAATTTTATAATAAAAAATAAAGGCTGGGTTTAATCCCAACCTTCATAATAATCATCTGTGAAATCATCATATCCGAAAATATCATCATTATCATAAGGATTATTGCATTCGGCTTCCCATTCGTCATGTTCCCATTCATCATAATAACAGCGTGGTTCTTTATCTGAACCAATCATAGCAAAATAAAAGCAGTTTTTACATTCATCCATTTTTAAATACCTCCTTGTTTTTATTTTCTAACTATATACATAATAACAAATAAAACACATATTGTCAATAGTTTTTAAAAAATATTTTTTTAATTTTGATTTTCATTTTTGATTTTCATTTTCAAAATTCATTTTCATTTTCAAAAATAAATATTGAAATATTATATTCAAAAATGAAAAATGAAAACAAAAATTGTTTCACGTGAAACAATAACGGAAAATGAAAAACAAAAACAAAAATATAAAACTAAAATTGAATATTGAAATATTAAAATGGAATATAAAAAAGGGGAACTGATGTTCCCCTTTTGATTATTTAACTTTGCGTTCTAATTTCGCAAGGATTTCAAACGCTGTCATATATCCGTATGGATTTCCTTCTTCGTCTGTAAAGGTCTTTCCGTTCTCAAAGCTCCAAGCTTCAAGTAATCCACTATGATATCCCATGCTCATAGGATTCCATACGATAGAGATTGATTCATCAGCAAAATCAATCAGAATGTGTAATCCGTTCTCATCTCCAAATCTGTCAATCTTGAATGCATATTCAATATTGAGAAGAGATAATCCCATCTGTAAGATAGAAAACTGTTTTGCTGCTTCTTTTTTGTTATTCATTTTTAAGCCCTCCCTTTAAGGTGTTTTGTTTGTTGTCTATGTATACATTATAACACATCAGTTTTCTTTGTAAAGATAAAAATTGCACAAAGATTTAAAAATTTTTTTGTGCAATTTTAAAAATCACATTATTACTATTGAATATTAAAATATTAGATAATATTATAATATTTTTGTTCTCTGTTACAGACTGCTGCCGAACTGCTGCCGAACATTTGTTTGTTTTATAGGGTGGCAAAAAATCCGTTACGATTACTGAAAATATTAAAATATTATTCATAACAAAAATGAAAAATAAAATTTCAAATTTGTTATATGTTTTTATAAAATTGTTTCACGTGAAACATAGTGTAAAATTAATATTTCAATATTTATATATATAGAAAAAATTAGGAGAACAGATGTTCGATTTCTGTTCCCCTTTGTAATTACATTTCGTTATACTTACTTCCTACTCTATCGCAGTAAAGATATCCATTTCCTTTGCTTCTGTCTTCTTCTTCAAATTCTTCATCACTATCAACCATTGCTACCATAGTTCTTACAAAGCAACTCATAATATCTGCAAAGTTCTTGTCGTCTTCTACATAGAAATCATCTACATCTTCCCAAGTAGAATCTTCATTCAAATCTCCGTCAGCAACTCCGCACATCAACCAACCCATCATAACGTCTTCTTCGTTGATTGCTCTAACTACTGTCTCCATAGCAAGTACTAACTGTTTTCTTTCTTTAATGTTCTTTTTTCTGTTTTCCATATTGAAAACTCCTTTTCTTTATTTGATAAGTCAAGTATACCACCAACCAAAGGAAAAGTCAACAAAAATTTTATACAAAAAAATTTTTTAATTTTGTACAAATTTTCTATTGACAACTCATAGATAAATGTGATATAATAAAAGGTTAAGGTACTGCTGCCAAATTTATATATAAGATAATATTTCAATATTTTTATGTTAAAAAAAGTGGGATTAACCCACTCTGTAATAATCTTCTGCAATTTGATTTAACCACCATTTTCTAACTCTAAAAAATCTGTTATGATGTAAGCCTTGACCAAGTGGATTTTCTACTCCATTATTCCACCTCATAACTTGTTTAAAATAATAATGTCCGTCTGCATAGTGTTTGATAAAAATATATTTATTTTCATTTCTTTTGTTTTTCCAAACTATATAATCTATCATATTAAAAACCCTCTTTTCTTTCAATCCATTTTTCGAGTCTGTTATAATTTGCAATATAAAACAAAACAAGGTAAATAAGACTGCAAAATGTGGTTATAACAAACAACCAATAAATGTCACTGTCTAAACAGCAAATAGATAATAAAAATACAGATAAATTAAAATAGAATGCAATCCATAAAATAAGATTTTTAATTTTACGCTTCATAATAAAGCCCTCCTTTTCGATTTTCTTTATTATATCACAAAACAAAAAACATGTCAAGCATTATTTTTTTGCGCTGCTGCCAATAAAAATATTGAAATATTAAAATTGTTTCATGTGAAACAACTATGAAAATATTAAAATATTAAATCATATAAAAAATCAAGGGCGGATTTCTCCGCCCCTTTTTTTACTGCATTGTCGGGTCATATATAACCGCTATGCTTTCATTATATCTTGCGTGTCCTCTGTCGATTGCTTCTCGAATATCTTTAGCACTCGCAAGCACTCCGCATCCGTTCTGTCTTAAAAACTCGTTTAAGTGCTTCATAGTAGTTCTTGAATAGTCCCAATCAGCCCCGAATCTAACTACTTTATCGAATCCCATTCCACCATGTAAAGCGATTTCACAAACCCTTGACCGATAGCTCTGAAATGCTCTGTAGTGATTTCCGCATGAATCATAGTCGATTACAAACTGATTTGCGGTTGCGTTTCCATTTGCATTGATTAAGTTACTAACGATTTCATTCATTCCTTTTTACCTTACAACCTATTTTTATCGGTTGCCCTTTCTTTATTTGATAATACAATTATAAACCCTATAAACAGAAAACACAATAGACAAAATGCAAGAAAAAACAAGCGGTGTTTTGTGCAATTTGTACACCCTACATTGTAGGGTAAAATATTAAAATATTATCATAAACAATGTTTCACGTGAAACAAAATTGAAATTGAATATTGAAATATTAAATATATATAAGCGAAAAGGGGATTTCTCCCCTTTTCTTTAGAATACCTTGTAAAGATAAACGCTTGTTTTTCCTTTGTTTAACTCTTCAGCATAATACTTTGCCATTTTCTCAAGTATTGCAATGCTGTCTGTGTAAAGAATCAATTCATAATCCCTCGGACAAAACGATTGCCAACTTCCGAAAACTCCGTCTTCTTTGTTTGTTATGAGTGCCGTATACTTCCAATTCTGACCCATATCAAAGTAAATGTTTTCTACTGTGAGATATCCATCTGTGAGGTTGTCGTTTACCATTTCAGCAAACATCTTTAACACTTTGTACTGTCTTTCATTCTTTTCGTAAACTCTGATATTATTCATTTTTAAATCTCCCTTCTGTGGTTGTTTATTTATCTTACACTTAAGATTATACGCTCTTAATTTTTATCTGTCAATACTTTTTGATAAAATTTTTCAAGAAATTTTAAAAACATTTTCAAAATACAATATTAAAATATTAAAATATCAAAATATTATCTCATAAATGTTTCACGTGAAACAATTAAGACATTCAAGAAATATTGAAATATTATCTATTATAATAGAAAAGGGCTTTCGCCCTTTTCCCCTTGTGGGGAATACCCACTACTTTATGTAGTGGATATTCTCAACTCCGATGTTCATTACTGTAGGCATTTCTCCGCTTTTCTTTTCGCTTGACTGTAAATACTGCTCAATTTCAGCCTTTGCAACTTCTTTTCCGTTTACAGTGTAAACAGTTTCAAAGTGTGTATTCTTTGCTGTCTCAAGGCGGATATACTCTTTTCCACTCTTCACGCTCTTAAGTACTACGGGATAAGTTACCCATTCCATACCGTTCAGCCCGTTATTTACTTTGTGGGCTTCCTCTTTGTTAGCAACTCCTTTTGCTTCCAAAGTAGTTTTGAGTGCGTCATATTCAGCCCCTACTCTTACGTTATAGGCTTTTGTGGTCTTAAGAATTGCGGGTGCATTCTTTAAAACCTTGCAAGGTCTTGCGTACTCAATGTTAGTGAACTGTCCCTTCTTGTTTAATGCGATTGCTTTTACAGTGTTGTTTTCGCTCATTGTTTTAATCTCCTTTTCTTGTGGGATTCGTTTGTTGTTATGCCTTTATTATATCACCTTGAAAATAAATTGCAATAGGAAAATTGAAATTTGTTAGTAAAAAATTGCACAAAAAATTTGATTGTCTTTTGTGCAATTTGTCAATACGAATTTTGGGGAGTAAATATTGAAATATTATCTTTTTCCGCTTATTCAAAATATTTCAATATTTATTTGTTAAGACTTTAACAAACTTTAATAAAATTAAATCACGATTTAACTTTTGATTCGTGCGTTATTTCTGAATTGCACGCATTAAACTTGGGGTAAATATTTCAATATTTATAGCGCACCCACAGCCCCACGAAAAACAGCACGGACTGCTGCCGTGCTGTTTCACAAGGAAGGGAGGTTACTATGATATGTACATTGATACTAACACTCAAGGTATAGTATCAAATCTAAGCTATCCTTAAAGTTCTGACCCTCAAGTTCTGCAACAATGTTGCTATAGGTCTCTGGTTCGTTGTCACGATAATACAGAATATCTCTTTTAAGTCTTCCGTAAAATCCTTGACTTTGTGCTAAATCACTAATAACTGCCATAATCTGATTCATTTTCATTTTTGTTGCCCTCCGTTTTATCTTTATCTTATGTATACATTATACCATACATTTTTTACTTTGTCAATACTTTTTTTAAAAAAATTATTTGAATCTATAATCTTTATATTTTTCTTCATCATCAAGAATAAGATATCCTCTTTTTTCATCATATATAAAATATACATATTGTACAGTATTATTATGAAAAGAAGAAATATAATCATATTCTTTATTGTTGATTTTTATTGGTAATACTGATTTTATTTCAAAACCTTCTGTTTCAAGTTGAAAACAAGCATCATTTAATGAACATTCGCTATAAACCATAGGTAATCTTAAAACATTATCAATACAAGTACTCATAAATTTTCTCATAGCTCATTCTCCTTTTATTTTTGTTTCCTTGTTACTATAATAATGATATCACATAATAAACAAAAAGTCAACCCCCTATTTTATATTTTTTTCAATTTATTTTTTATTAAGAATTGTAAACAAAATCTAAAAATGAAAATTAAAAATAAATATTAAAATATTTATCCAGTATAATGTTTCACGTGAAACAAATTGAAAATAGAAAATGAAAACTAAAAATAAATATTGAAATATTAAAAATGAAAATCAAAAAGGGGATTCAAAATCCCCTTTTCATTTCGTTAAAACAAGTTTTTAACTTCATTCATATTTTGATAATGTAAACAATCTTTAACTGCTTTGTATTCTTTTAATAAAGAATCATTTTCTAAAAAGGGTTTTAATTCTTCTTTTCTGTTTGCCGTAAGCTTTTCATAACCCTTTTCTTCTTTAAATTTTCTCGTTAAACGCTCCGTCCTATAATGAATTAAATCACTAACTAAAGCAACCATAACGGTCTGATAACGGTAGCATTCCCAAGTTCTGTTTAAATAATGGCAAGTGTGTTTTGCTTCTTCATAACCGTTAATAAATAAAACAGAATCATGTGCAAAACCACTTCTTGTGTCTCTGCTTTCATTTACAAATTCAAATTCTTTTCCGTTGATTTTAATTTTTCTAATTTCCATTTTTAAACCCTCCTTTTAGGTTTCCTTGTTTTCTGTTTCTGTAATAATGATAACACACAACTTTTAATTTGTCAACACTTTTTTTAAAAAATTTTTTGATTTTTTCTACTATAAAATATTGAAATATTAAAATGTAAATTATAAAGGCGGATTTCTCCGCCTTTATTTTATTCCTTTTCTACAAAATACATTTCACCGTTTAATTCTACAGCGATGGAATCTTGTTTTAATTCTTCTCTCATAGTATAACACCAACGATAAACTTCGTCAATGTATTTTTCTAAATCTTCTTGTTTACAGTAGGAAAATACCATTGTAGTCGTTTCTTTTACAAGTCCAGCCGTAGGACTCATCCAACAACCAACGGCTTTTGTTTCAGTACTTCCACCAAAACAAGTACTTAATAATTCATGGGTTTTGTTTACATATTCCGTAGTATCAATTGCTTTGTCAATGTCAATTGTTGACGGAACATAAATTGTAATACGGCTTGAAAGTTTGAATAAGTTTTTGAAATTTTTCATTGTTTGGGTCTCCCTTCGTGTTGTTGATTGTAACTAAATTGTAACACACAATTTTTTATCTGTCAACACTTTTTTTGAAAAAAATAAAAAATTTTTCAAACTGTTTTTCCAAATTTTGGGCGACTAAATATTGAAATATTAACTTTCAAAACTAAAATTCAATTCCAAAAAATATTTCAATATTCAATCAATATTAAAAAATTAAATTCTTTACATCTCTTTTATTTTTTTGTTTGCGTCTTTGTTCTTAATTGTGTGCGTAATCTTGTGGGTAAATAATATATATTTTATAGCCCCACACACGCCCCATATAAGCCTTGAAATCGCAAAGGCGATAACTTTATCGTTACCGCCTTTAAATCGTCTTAAATCGGCTTATTCTTCACTTGAATATGTTTCTCTTGAAATTCTCATAAGTGTTAATTTTCCAAAAAGATTATCTCTCATATCTCCAAGGAAAATTTTTGTATCTCCACCAAGGGTATCTTTTGCGAGTCTCAATTCTTCCATCAATTTATCAACAGTAATTGTTTTATCTGCGATATCTTCAAGATTGTCAGATTCTTCTCTTAAATAAAACACTAAACCCTCACGCATTGTCTTCATTTTCTTCATTTCCTTCCTCTTCTTCATCTTCCCAGTCATCTTCTTCTTCATCTTCATCTTCATAAATTCCTAAATCCTCAAAAATCATTTCATCTTCAAAACAAATGAAATCATTTAATTCAGTCATTGTGGGAATTTCATCACAAAAGATATCTTCAAGATAATCCATAAATTCATCTTCTTTTTCTGCTTCTCTGATTCTATTTAAAGTATCAATAGCACCACTCCAACAATTATACTCAAGAGAACTAAAATCATAAATTTCATTTTTAACAAACATAATGTTTTCCTCCTTTTTAAATGTGTTTGTTTCTTTAACTCTAAATACATTGTATCACATAACTTTTTATTTGTCAACTATTTTTATTTAAAAATAAAAAATTTTTTGAGTAAATATCGGTAAATTTTTTTATTTTTGCCGAGGTTTGCTCAAAAATTAAAAATGAAAATCAAAAACCAGAATTAATATTTAAATATTTTCAAATTGATTGCAATCAAAAATTAAAAACAAAAAACGGATTTCAAAAATGAAATCCGTTTTTCGAGATAAAAAGGAGGTTTTATTTAATCGATATTATCTGTGTTAATCAATTCTTCAAACTGCCCATCATACTGCATAAGAGTCCAATCAAAGTTTTCTTTTTCTTCTGACGAATAATAATCACCGTTTTCGTCTTCAATCCATTTTACATCGGGCAAATTAAATTCATCAATAATTCCGTCTTCTGCTGTAACGATTCCTCTATATCCTTGTTCTTCATACCACGCTAAATGAAAATCAATTTTTGTGGCTAATTTATAAATCCAATTTTGAGGAACACTCCAAGGAGTATCAAAAATAATTCTAATAAATCCATCTTCGAGATATTCAAGGTCACACATTGACCCATTCCATTTACAGCCCCAATTTTTAACAGACCAATCATACCAATTACTTGCACCATACTTCTTTTGTAGTTCTTCATTAGTATCACAAGGAGCAGTGGTATTTCTTAATTCTTCGGGCATAGGAATTAAAATTTCAAAATCAATTTCATTCTTATCATTTAAAATAAATTCCTTTGCAACATCTTCTTTAACTGTTAAATAATTTGTTACCCAATTAGCCATAGCTTTAATCTCCCTTCGTTTATTGTAATTATATTATAACAGATTACTCTTCATCTGTCAAGAGTTTTTTCAACTCTTTTTTAGAGTTTTTTCTGTCATAATACTTTTCTGACTTCATATCACGAGTGCCAGTATTCATGCCATTCGTGACACGGAGTTTTTTTGCTTTGAGTTTTTTAAGATTCTTTTCAACCATTTTTAAGTACCTTCCTTTCCTTAACTCTAAATACAGTATATCATATTAAACTAAACTTGTCAAGTACTTTTTTGTATTTTTTCAAAAAAATTTTTAATATTAAATATTGAAATATTAAATCTAAAAATAAAAAAATAAAAACCGCCACTCGTCAGTGACGGTCTTTATTTGGAGCGAAACTTTGTTCGTCAACTCCGCTTCGCTCCGTGGCTTCCACTCCCTCGTCAGTTTGTTTTAGCCGTTTCCATTTTACAGATGGAATAACTGTTACGCTATAGTGGTGAAACACTGTACACTCCGTAGTAACCACGCTCCACTTATGGATGGTGAGCAACCCGACATTATGGTATTCCGACCCGATTTTTACAGATGTTCTAACTGCTACACTCGGTGGTGAGTACCGACTATTCCGTAAGTTCTAACGGACACCTTTTCTTTTTGCTCGTGTTAAAGGTCGATGCGTAGCCGTGTTGTCAAGCACTTTATTCTACAGCGAAAACCGATATTGCTGATTTTCCTTACCTTGAACATTTATTTATTGATTACGGAATCGAACCGTCTAATTCCGAATTTTAAGGAATCGAACCTCATATCTCCCATTAAGAAATCAATCAAATGTTCATCTTGTAAAACTATTATAACATACTTTGTAAAACTTGTCAATACTTTTTTTGAAAAATTTTCAAATTGTTAAATTAGTTTTCTTTTCATTCTTTTTACCCCTTTCGTTTTTCTTTATTATATCATAAAGAAAATAGTTTGTCAAGCACTTTTTATTCATTTTTTTCAACTTCTTCAACGGTATTTACTTCAGCAAAACTTCTTGTTTCATCACAATAAACTTGATAAAATACTTCTTTTGCTTCTTCTTCATTATCGGCTTCAATCATAATACTTGCACTATAATCAACCCAAAATTTCATATTATAATCCTCCTTTTAACAATTACACCAAAAATCTTCATCTACAAAAGTGTAAATACCATATACTTTTTCAAGTAATTCAAACGGAATATCTTCTGGATATTCACATTTTTCAAATAAAGCGATATCTTCATCAGAAAATGCTTCAAATTCGTCTCCATCTGCCCAGTAAAGTTTGTTTCTTAATTCGTCAAGTTCTTCTTCAGTGCATTCGTTAATTCCAAAATAAACATCTCTCATAGTTTTTATCTCCTTCCTTATTTTGTAAATTTATTGTATCACACTTTTTTCAATTTGTCAACTACTTTTCAAATTTTTCTTGCAAAAACATTTTTATGTTCCAAAGACTGGCAAAATAATCATGTCTTTCTTCTCCTACTTCAGTATTATCTTCTACTATTTTTCCAATAGTATTGATAAATGCTTTTGCTTCTTCTAAAGTAATTCCATATTCTTTAAACATATCCATATTTCAATCTCCTTTATTGTCTTTAACTTTCAAAGTCCACAGCCTTTATTCATCCGCAAACCCCTACTTTGTTAAGACTTCTTTTCCTTTACTGATTATATATTATCACACTTTTTATTATTTGTCAACAACTTTTTTAAAAAATTTTTTATGCTGCTGCCAAAAATTAATCTTTTAATATTTTAAATATTGAAATATTAAATTGAATTCAAAAAATGAAAACGGCAGCTTTTCTGCTGCCGTTTATTTTACATATTTACAAGTGTAACAATAATAACAATGACAATGAAAATAATCAAACTCAATTTATCACCCCCTTAAAACTGATAACTTGTAATAGGAGTGATTCCTACTCTTTCAAGATTGCCTTTGCAAGTACTACAAGTAAATCTTTCGGGATGTGCATACCATTTAGGAGCTCTCATTGACATTTTACTTGCTCTTATTCTATCACAATTAGGGCAATATAACTGGTATTCATTATAAGACTTAGCTTTTTTATTATTTTCAGCAACCTTTTTTGCATATGTGTAACCATATTTTTCTTCGGGTGTTGAACAACGTGTAATATTTGTTTTATAAAAGTTATTCACTTTTTCAGCATATCTTTTAAATTCACTACCGTGATTCATGCAATTCGGCAAAGTATGAATAATTTCATGAAAGATTGTTTCACGTAAAGCCATTACATTACATTCTTCATCGAGTAAATCACTACAAATTTCAATTACATAAGTTTTTGTTTTGCTGTTATAAGCACACTGTCCATAACGGCTTTTAGCCCTTGTATTGACTTTGAATTCCTTAATAACTGGTACGTCAATACCAATTGCTTTCATATCGTTGACACATTCGTTTGCATATCTTTGTAAATCTCTCATTTTGATTTACCTCCCTTTCATTTGATAATGCAATTATAACATAGTATTTTTCTACTGTCAACCCCTTTTCTAAAATTTGTCAAAAAATTTTTTCTAATGTTTCACGTGAAACAATCGTAGAAATATTGAAATATTAAATATGTAGAAAAGAAAAAGGGGCTTATAGCCCTTTTCTCTTTCTCTTTTTCTTTTCCATTGTTGCTTTATACTTCGCATAGGCTTTTACTTCATTATAACCTTTGTTTGCCATAATCTGCTGTCTTTCAGATTCATCAATGATTCTTAAGACTTTAATATCACTCGTAATAACCCATGTCCCTTTTCCTACTTCTCTAAAGAAATAAAATCCGTCTTCGGGAACTTTATCAACAAAGCACTTTTTAGGCAACTTTGCAACTTCTTCGTTGTAGTCGTGATTTGAATTATATTCAATTTCACACCAAACTCTTTTTCCTTTTGAAAAACGGCTTCTGTAAAATCCAGTGTCGCTTCCGTCATAAGCTTTAAGCCACGGAGCGTCTGGAACGTCAGCACCAATATGCCAACCACCACGACTTGCAAAGCCCTTTGTCGGGATAAACTCTGCGTGAACCCATTCATTCATAGGCGTTTCTTCATTCTTTCCAATGAATAAAGGGAAAAGTTTTCCATCTGCGTTCATTTCAAATAATTTGTAACCTACCATTTTTGTAGTCCTCCTTTGTTTTATCTAAATTCATCTTACCACATTTTCGATTGATTGTCAACCACTAAAATAAAAAAATTTTTGTAGAATTCTACACAATTTAATATTTCAATATTTCTTTTCAAAATTAAAAATGTTTCACGTGAAACATTTTTGTGTGTTTCACGTGAAACAATATATAAAAGGGGGACAAAACTATGCTAACTCATAAACGGCTTCTCCGTTACTAAATACACCAACACAATTTATTTTATAAAATCCATAGTACTTTGAATTCTCTAAAAATTCATTGATAAGTCGTTTTTCTTCTTCAATCATTTTGATTGTCTGCTGTCTGCTTAAACCAAATTCAGATAAGCACTCTTCATCATCCCATATAAGCGGTTTACTCTGTAACCAGTCTGCTTTATCATTGATTCCACAATACTTTGTATCAATGTAAAACTGCACTCCGTCATAATATCCGCTTTTTAATTCAATGGTATACCATTCAAGATGGGACTTTAAGTCGTCAAAATCACTTTGAATATCTTCTAAAAGCATATCCCACGCTAACTCGATATCATCAATAGGATTATAGTCTTCAAATTCTTCTTTTCTTTCTTCAATGAATTCTTCACCTAAATAAAACTGACAAAGTTTTTCATCATCCATAACCCATAAATCAAAATCATCCATAGTCCAAAAATTACAAGCACCCATAGTTTTTCTCCTTCCTTAAGCTTCACATTCCCATTCTGTAATTTCTCTGTCAATAAAATCTTTTGCTTCTTTTTCTGTGGAAAACCAATAATCATCTCCACAAAATTGTACAGTATATTCACTTTTTCCGTAAATATTGTACTCGATAAAATAACCTTTGTACTCCATAATAAAACGCTCCTTTCGTTTGTAATTACATTTTAACATACATACTTTTTATTGTAATTACATTTTAACATACATACTTTGATTTGTCAAGCGTAAAATGTTTATCATTTTTAAAATTTACCCATGCCGTTGCAATTTTACCATAACGGAAAACCAAACAGATATCTTTTTCATTATCATATGCAATACGATAAACGGCTTTAATAACTCTTCCGTCTTCTTCTTCTACTTCAAAAAGATATCCTTTATTTTCAAACTTAATTTCATTGAATACTTTGGATAATCCTTTTAAAGTATATCTGTGCTTTTCATCAATGTTTTCATTATGAATATAATCTTCCATAATGTGCTTTGATAATCTTTTAGCACTCCAAACAAGTTTTAATGCGTCTCTGTCAAAATTCTCTTTCCATAAGATTTCTCTGTGATAAAGTTTTCTCATTTTTGTTACCCCCTTTGTTGTTCGGTACGATTATACAATATCACACTTTGATTTTCTTGTCAAGCTTTTTTCCGAAAAAAACAAAAAAATTTTTTAATTTTGCCGATAAATAAATATTGCAATATTTCTTCAAATTTTCCCATGAAATATTAAAATATTATCTTTGTCTAAATATTGAAATATTAAAAGTGCACACAATGTACAAAATATTTCAATATTCAATATATAGAAAATTAAATCTCGATTTAACTTTTATTTTTTATAAAAATTAAATCGGGACTTAACTTAATCGTGTGTGCGATTTTGCGAGACAAAACCAGTTAGGGTAAATAGCGTGTGTTTAATAGCCCCCACAGCCCCAGTAATGTTTTGCGAATCGCTCAAAATCATTCAAATGTATAAACTCCGTATCTATGTAATCCATCATTTTCTTCTTCTTCATAATACTCTTCAGTATAAAAGAAAGATTTTGCTTTATATTTTTCTTTTACAAAATCTTGTATTGTTTTTGGAAGTCTTTCAAATTCATAATAATCAGCCGTGCTTTTATTATTTTTATAATTACAATATAATCTATTATCAGAAATATTATTAGATTTCATAGCAACATAATAATTATAAGTAATTCCATCTCTTAATCTTTGTTTTACAAATTTAATATTATTTTTTGTTAATTTCATCATAGTATTTGATTCCTTTCTTTTTTGTTTTATTGTAATTATATGATATCATATTTATAATAATTTGTCAAGCGTTTTTATAAAATAAATAAAATACAATATATTACATATTAAATAATATTTTCTCACTTAATATTCAATATATTGTATTTTATTTATAATAACATAAATATTTTAATATAACATTTATTTTGTTATTATATAATTTTTATGTTAGTATTATATATTATATAAATATAATATTATATCATAAAATTTATTGTTTGTCAATATATAATTTAATTAAATTTTTATTAAAACTGATTTAAAAAATATTAAAATATTAAAATAATATTTAAGCACGAATTTTTTTATTTGTTTCAAAATCAAAAATGAAAATTAAAATCCAAAACGAAAATCAAAAATGAAATACCGTTTTGGATTCATATTTTGCCCATTTAAGCCGTTAAAATGTTTTCGTTGATAAAGTTATCATATAATAATGTAAATAGGCTTAAAATCGAAAATGAGAATTGAAAATGGAAAATGAAAATTTAATCTTCAAAAATATTATCATCATCCAACTTTTCTAACATATAATCTGCTTCATCAGTACAAAATGTAATACTGTTTCTGTTATCGTTCTCAAGAATATATAATTTTTCTTCAAGTTCTTCGTCATTGTCCATTTCATATAAAAATTCTTCTGCTTCAATATCTTCATAAACAACTTCAAACGGATTTAATTTTGTCACACTAATTTTCATATTTTATTTCTCCTTTTTCATTAAACTTTTTAATAATTTATCAGTTTCAATTACTTCTTTTAAAAGCTCTTCTTTTTCTGTTTCATAAAATTCTCCAACTTCATTTCCATCTTTATCATAAACCATAA
>JAEIGA010004217.1_pt1 | contig 22264 bp, 21 predicted proteins | sample 9270691 | NCBI WGS metagenome assembly JAEIGA01 (sample SAMN17057246, study PRJNA624740) | gut metagenome | biome: biome; isolation source: fecal sample | host: Bos grunniens | place: China: Xizang | collected 2019 | reverse complement strand
GTCGAGAATCAGCTCTCCCAGCTTCTCCTGTTCGCGCGCCTGACGCGCCTGATAGATCATCCTGTCCACGAGAGTTGTCTTACCGTGGTCTACATGGGCGATGATCGCGATATTTCTGATATCCTGCATATTATAATAATTAATCATCGGGGCAGAATGCCGCCAAAAAGGACTGCAAAATTAAAAAATAGTTCGACATTATTTACTATATTTGCGTCGCAAATTTAAATTTGAACGTAATGAGCAACTTTTCACTTTTGGCAGTATCGCCTGTTGATGGACGTTATTCACGTCAGACTGAGCCACTTAGAGAGTATTTTAGCGAGTATGCGCTGATCAAATATCGCGTAAGGATCGAGATTGAGTATTTCATCGCACTCTGTCAGATTCCTCTTCCTCAGCTTGCAGATTTCGACTCGTCGAAATTCGAGGCACTTAGAGATATTTACAGGAACATGACTCCTGAGGACGCTGCCAAGGTCAAGGAGATCGAGAAGGTTACAAACCACGACGTAAAGGCTGTAGAGTATTTCATCAAGGACCGTTTCAAGGAAATGGACATCATGAAATGGGGTGAATTCGTACACTTCGGCCTCACTTCACAGGATATCAACAATACATCCGTTCCACTTTCATTCAAGGAATGCATCGAGGAAAGTTTCATGCCTCTCCTCAAGGAAGTGCTTGGCCTCATCAAGGGCATGGCAGAAGAGTGGAAGGACATCCCTATGCTTGCAAAGACTCACGGCCAGCCGGCTTCACCTACCCGCGTAGGCAAGGAGTTCAACGTATATGTAGTACGTCTTGAGGAGCAGATCCGTCAGTTCGAGCTTCTCACATATCCGGCAAAGTTCGGTGGCGCTACAGGAAACATGAACGCTCACAAGGTAGCATACCCTGCAATCGACTGGATCTCATTCGGTAACGAGTTCGTAGCATCACTTGGTCTCAAGAGATCATTCCCTACAACACAGATCGAGCACTATGACAATCTTGCGTCACTTTTCGACTGCCTCCGCAGAATCAACACAATCCTTATCGACTTCGCACGCGACATCTGGACATATATTTCAATGGAGTACTTCCGCCAGAAGGTTAAGGCTGGTGAGGTAGGTTCTTCAGCAATGCCTCATAAGGTCAACCCTATCGACTTCGAGAATGCAGAAGGAAACTTCGGTGTAGCTGATGCACTTTACACACACCTCTCTATGAAGCTTCCGATTTCACGTCTCCAGCGTGACCTGACAGACTCGACAGTCCTCAGAAACATCGGTATGCCGATCGCACACTCTGTGATTTCACTCAACTCCCTCAAGAAGGGTCTCGGAAAGCTCATCCTCAACGAGGAGGCAATCAGAGCTGACCTTGAAAGAAACTGGGCTGTAGTGGCAGAGGCTATCCAGACTATCCTCCGTAGAGAAAATTACCCGAACCCATACGAGACACTCAAGGCGCTTACACGTACTGGTGCGGGCATCAACCACGAGGTTATCGCTGAGTTCATCGAGACTCTCGAAGTATCAGAGTCAGTAAAGGAGGAACTCAGAGTGATTTCTCCATGGACATACACCGGATTCTAAAAAAAATGCCGGCTGAGCCGGCAATAAATATCCCGATCGATCGGGAATCCGTTATTCGACAATAAAGACATCTTCGCCAGGGGCAGAAAACATAAACTGCTCTCTGGCGAATTTTTCTAATGAGTCACGATTATTCTGAAGCATCTCCACCTGACGGCGCATCTGCTCGATTTCCTGCTGATACAGCTCCATCTGCTTCTTCTGATGTCTGAGCTCTGACTTGGAGCGCGCCCAATGGATCACGGTATTTCCCGGACCTACGATCCAAAGAATGACGAACAATGTGACACAGAATGCCACAAACTTGAAGAATGTTCCATGTTCACCTCTGAACAAATCCTTTATCTTTCCCAAAATATAACCTCCTATCATATAATTTATTCGGCAAAAATAGTTATTTTTGAAAAATTTTACGAAGTCAATTTAATATTAACTAACAGATAAACGACATGAAACCAACACTTCTTGTACTTGCTGCCGGAATGGGAAGCCGCTACGGCGGACTCAAGCAGATGGACGGCCTCGGCCCTAACGGAGAAACTATCATCGACTATTCTATATACGACGCTGTTGAAGCTGGATTCGGCAAGGTTGTATACATTGTAAGAGAGTATTTCAGAGAGCAGATGGAGCAGGTTGTAAAGGAGAAATACAGCAATGTGAAATGCGTTGATGGAGAGCCACTCGAATTCCAGTTCGTAACACAGGAACTCAACAAGATTCCTGCTCAGTTCACCCTCAACCCAGAGCGCGAGAAGCCATGGGGTACAGCACATGCGGTACTTATGGGTAAAGGCGTGGTAACAGAGCCTTTCGCAGTTATCAACGGTGATGACTACTACGGAAAAGAGTCTTTCAAGATCCTTGGAGACTGGCTCAGAGCTCACGAAAACAAGACCGGAGAATATGCACTTGTAGGCTTCGAGCTTGACAACACTCTTTCTGAGTCAGGCGGAGTATCAAGAGGTATCGGAACAGCAGACCAGACTGGTTTCCTCACAGATGTAGTTGAGCATCACAAGATTGCAATGAATGAGGACGGAAAGATCTATGGTGAGAACAACGTAACAGGAGAGACAGTAGAACTCGCACCAAAGGCACTCTGCTCTATGAACATGTGGGGCTTCACACCTGACTATTTCGACAAGAGCGAGGAGATCTTCACTTCATTCCTTGAGAAGAATGTAAACGAGCTCAAGTCTGAGTTCTACATTCCATACGCAATCGACTGCATCATCAAGGAAGGCAAAGGAAAATGCGAACTCCTTTCAACTCCATCACGCTGGTTCGGCGTAACATTCAAGGAAGACCGTCCGGGTGTGGTTGCAAAGTTCCAGGAATTTGCAGACAAGGGAGTTTATCCTTCACCTTTATATAAGAAATAATGGGATTTTTCAGAAGACATCAGGGAAGAGGTTCATACGACCTCTTCTCTAATTATGCACACTGCCTTCCCGATGTAGGAGGAATGCTCCTGCTTTTCGTGATGTTCCTGATCGGAGCATTGCTCGGAAACCTCATCGTACTTGGCCTCGGCCTTGTATCAGCAGAGTTCGCAGCAATGTACGGAATAGTGATTTCATATCCTGTCATGTTCATTCCACCTCTTCTATATGCATCGGTTCAAAGCCGCAGGAATGAATATTTCGACCTTGGATATGCTTTGGACAGCAACAACTTCGGACAGATGGGAGGTTGGAAGCTCGGTCTCATCGTATCAATCGCAACGATTGCCGTAGCTTTCATGACAGACAGCCTGACCAGAATAATGCCGGAAGCGCCGCAGTGGTTTGAAGATGCCATGAACTCACTCATGGATGCACCGACATGGCTCACCCTCCTTTCGGTATCAATCTTCGCACCTCTTTTCGAGGAATGGCTCTGCAGGGGTCTCGTCTTGCGCGGCCTTCTTCAGAAGAAGAGCCCGGCTGTCGCTATTTCATTGTCAGCACTGTTCTTCGCGATCCTTCATATGAATCCATGGCAGGCAGTTCCAGCTTTCATTCTGGGACTTCTCTTCGGCTATGTATACTATAAGACAGGCTCGCTGAAACTTACCATGCTGATGCACTGTGTAAACAACACATTTGCAGTGATTTTCAGCAAGATACCTCAGTGCAAGGATGCTGATAGCTTCCTGGATGTAATGAGTCCATGGGTATATGCATGCATATTCATCGCATGTATCACATTTACATGGGGAGCACTCGTGACATTGAAGGCTATTCCATTCTACAAGGAAGATGCCCGATGCAACTGTGATGAGGTGGATGCACTTTCCATCTGATTCACATCAATCAAATAGGAATAACAAAAAACCGTGGATCCTGAATGACTGGATCCACGGTTTTTATTTCATCCGATGCCAGACGAACGCCTAAACAATCTTCTTACCGAACGGTACGAGAGCGAGAAGGGCCATCTTGAAATGCTGTATACCGAAAGGTATTCCTATGATGGTAATGCAGCAGAATGCTCCGAATGTGAGATGAAGCATCGCAATCTCGATTCCGCCGACAAGGATCCAAATCACATTCATGATTATGGCAAGGCAGCCTCCGTCATTTGTATCTGGCACGACATCACGACCGAACGGCCACAATGCGAAGCCACCCATCTTGATAAGCTGATATCCGAATGGTATACCAACGATAGTTATGCAGAAGAGAAGACCTACAAGAAAGTAGTATGATGCAACCAGAAGGCCTCCCAATACAAGCCAAAGTATATTTCCTATAAATTTCATATCCGTTATACTTATTGTTTATTTATAAATTCTTCTGCCGGTGCGAGGGCATCCAGTTTTCCAACATCAAGAAAACGGAAATCCTCGGCAAGGACTCCATATACAGGTTCCTTCATGGCTACCCACATGTAGAAATTCATTATCGGGAACCTTACCCCCGTCTCAGGGTCGACTGTCAAGCCTTTCTCATCCACATATTGAGCCATAAAATCAAGCACCTTATCCGAAAGGATATGGATTCCTGAAAAGCCAAGGGCACGGCAATCCTCCAGTTTCATGTCCGGATCCGCCAGATGATAATCACCGGTATTTACATTCGACCATCCGACCAGTCGCATAGTCTCCGGATGGAAAAGAAGGAATCTCGAAGTTTCCCTTTCGCTTACAAGAAGGGTTCCCAACGCATCTTCACGCACCTGCGACTGAAACCATGGTATGTCACAGTTGGAGAAGATATCCACATTATGAATAAGGAAATGACCGCATCCTTCGAGATAAGGTCTTGCATGAAGAACAGCGCCTCCCGTTTCCAGCAGGGCCTTCCTCTCGTCACTTACCTGCATGAGCATCTTGCCTGGAGCCTTATCCTGAACATTGGTACATATCCAGTCCTGCTCCGCAATCCAGTCCTCTATCTTGTCTGCGAAATGATGCACATTGACTACTGCCTCATCAATTCCCGAATCCATCAACTTATGCGCTACATGTCCGATCAGCGGCTGCCCGCATACGGGCACAAGAGCCTTCGGGAGAGTGTCGGTAATGGGTTTCAGTCTCGTTCCCAAACCGGCAGCAAATATCATCGCCTTCATATTAATTTCAATTGTAACTTATTCATTTATAAATATCTGTCCACGCCCTGCTCCCTATGGATAAGACGCACGCGGACGCCTGGAAATTCAGCAGCGAGGTGAGCAGCAAGATGTTCCGCACAATAAACGGAACGATGCTGACCTCCTGTACAACCGAAACTTACCATCAGACTTGTAAATCCCCTTTTCGCATAAGTGGCAACATGCGGATCGACCACACCGTATACATGTTCCAGGAATCCGATGATTTCACCATCATCCTCAAGGAACTTTATCACAGGTTCATCCATGCCGGTAAGCTTCTTATATGGCTCATAACGGCCTGGATTATGGATGGAACGGCAGTCGAACACATATCCACCTCCATTTCCGGACGGATCATACGGAACTCCCTTCTTAAAGGAAAAACTTGAAACCCTTACTTCCAGAACGCCATCCTCCTTCGCACATTCACTGAATCGAGGGAGATCGACAAGACGCCTGAGCACCTGCATCAGATATGGATATGCATCAGACGGAATCTCAGATAAAAGTTCCTTCAGATTTGAAATGGCTGACGGAATGCTAGTGACAAACGCCGCCTTATGCTCTGTCCATCCTCTGAATCCGTACGCACCCAAGACCTGCAGCAGACGGAAAAGACGGGAAAGTTTCAGTTCAATCTCAAATTCCTTGCGAGCTACTTCTGCATATACCGACAAGGCATCCATATAACTTAGGACAAGCTTCTCCTTCTGGGCATCTGAATATGCCGCCCTGGCCTGCCATACGAAAGATGCCACATCATAGCATATAGGGCCACAACGTCCGCCCTGAAAATCAATGAAATACGGGCATCCGTCCTTCACCATCACGTTGCGCACATTGAAGTCACGGTACATGAAGGTATCAGTATCATGACGCAGAAGGTCGTCCGCCAAACGTTCAAAATCCTGCTGAAGCTGTACCTCATTGAATTCAAGGCCGCTTGCCTTCAGAAAGCAGTATTTGAAATAATTAAGGTCGAACATCACGTTCTGCCTGTCAAAGGACGGCTGTGGATAACATGTCGAAAAATCAAGCCCGGCTGCACCTTCGTATTGAATCTTCGGCAACAGAGCCATTGTCCTGCACAGCAGGGATTCCACTTCTTCCCAAGATGTTTTACCGGAACGCGCAGCAAGCAGCATATCATACAGACTGAGTCCTCCCAAGTCTTCCTGAATATACGCCATTCCGTCATCGCTTATCGAATATATTTCCGGAACAGGTATGCCCTTGGATATGAAATGACGAGCCAATGTGACAAAGGCCTCATTCTCATCCTTGTCAGTACCGATTACTCCGATGCATGTACCAGCCTCAGATGCAAGGCGATAGTAGCTGCGGTTACTTGCTGAGCCGGTTATCGCACTGACACTTTCGGGACAACAGCCAAAATATTTATTATATAATGATGATAAGCGTTTCATACTGATATTTATTTGCGAATTTAAGAAAATGTTAAACAAAAAAGAGTAAATTTGTGAGATTTAAATTCAAAAAGACATGCTTAATTTCGCTTATTGCTCGGACAAGTACCAGTACACAATGGGAAAATCCTTTTTTGACAGTGGCATGAAGGACCAGCACTCGGTTTTCAACCTGTTCTACAGAAAAGCTCCGGAGAACAACAACTGGGCTGTAGTCAGCGGAGTGGACGAGGTTGTTGAAATGATCGCCAATCTCGGAAACATGGATCCGGTATTCTTCGAGAAGTTCCTTCCAGGAGAAGAGTACAAGGATTTCAGGGGCTATCTGTCAGCAATGAAATTCACAGGAAATGTCTATGCAATGAGAGAAGGAGAGATTGTTTTTCCTAACCAGCCTATCATCATCGTAGAAGGCCCGCTCATTGAGGCACAGGTTCTTGAAACACCTATGCTCTGCATCATGAATCATCAGATGGCAGTTGCAACAAAGGCTTCAAGAGTATGCCGCGCAACTAATCGTCCAGTAAGCGAATTCGGTTCAAGAAGAGCGCATGGACCTTGGGCTGCGACTTATGGAGCCAAGGCGGCAATCATTGCCGGTTGTAGCGCCACATCAAACATTCTTGCCGGAGTAAAATACGACTATGGTTCTACCGGAACCATGGCACATAGCTATGTGACAGCCTTCGGATGCAGCGTAGAAGGTGAATACAAGGCATTCGACACATATATCAAGACACACAGAGGAGAGCCTCTTATCATGCTCATCGACACATATGACACCCTGCGCTGCGGAGTCAGGAATGCAATGAAGGCATTCAAGGACAACGGCATCGACGACACCTACGAAGCAGGATACGGTGTAAGACTTGATAGTGGAGACCTCGCATACCTGTCGATGGAATGTAGAAGACTTCTTGACGAAAACGGATTCGGAGGATGTAAGATATTCGCAACCAACTCATTGGACGAATATCTGATTACAGACCTCGAGAGACAGGGAGCATGCATAGACTGCTACGGAGTCGGAGATGCAATTGCGACAAGCAAGGCAGCCCCATGCTTCGGCAACGTCTACAAGCTCGTTGAAATCGACGATCAGGCAGTACTCAAGCGTTCGGAAGACAAGATCAAGCTCATCAATCCGGGCTTCCAGATCACTTACAGAATCATGAAGAACGATCCTGTAAAGGGAGAAATCTACAAGGCCGACGTAACTTGTCTCAGAGGCGACGAACTCAGCCAGAAGATTGAAGCTGGAGAGCAGTTCACCATCTGCGACGAATACGACAGATACAAATACAAGACATTCGAGCCAGGCGACTACACAGCCTTCCCACTCCAGCATAAAGTGATTGAAAACGGTGTCAGAGTTGCCCCAACCCATACACTTATGGAAAAGAAGGCATACTATGACAATGCTTTGGCACACTTCAGTCCTAGTGAAAGACGTCTGATTAACCCACATTATTATAAGGTGGACATCTCGGACGACCTCTATAATCTCAAGATGGGCATCATCAACAGGATAGTTAAGGAAATTAACGACTTCAAGCTATGAGAAACAGCGCTTTAGTAGTAGTGGACATGCTTTATGACTTCATTGACGGAAGTCTTGCATGCCAGAATGCGGACAACGCAGTTAAGGAAACATTGAAATTCATTGACTCTCAGACAAAGGGTCAGGGTGGCGAGGATCACGAGATACTTGATACCTTCCCTATCCTTTTCGTTCGCGACCACCATCCTGCCGACCACTCATCATTCAAGGAGCAGGGCGGCATATGGCCGGTTCACTGTGTAGCAGGAACTCATGGTGGTGAAATCCACAAGGACCTTGTTCCATATGTCTGCGAAGAGCTCACATTTGACAAAGGATGCGACAAAGAGACCGAACAATATTCAGGATTTGAGGGCGTGAACAATGCCGGACAGTCACTTGGAGAAATCCTCGAACTTCTTGACACCACAGATGTATATGTATGCGGAATCGCTACAGAATATTGCGTCCGCAACACATGCGAGGATCTGATGAAGGCAGGATTCAAGGTCCGTCTTCTTTCCGATTGCATTGCATATGTGGATTCCGAGGGCCATAAGAAGGCTCTTCAGGAAATGGCAGACGAAGGCATTTCTGTTGAATAAGAAGGCACTTGTACATACATACGAATATATCATCGGCAGGCCGCAAGCCTGCCGATTTGCGTATTTGATTGATTATTCGTAACTTTGCCGTCTTGTATGAAACGTTTTTGGTCAAAAATATGGGTTCCGGCATTGCTGGTCAGTGTGGCTGCCATTCAGTCATTCGGCATCGACGCAAGCAGGGCAGTGGGTCTTAAAAGGCTCACAGACTCACTCATACTCAATCAGTTACCAGATACGCTTTCAGTTCAGGACAGTGTACTTCCTGTCGATCCGACGCATGACAGCACTGTGAATCTCATCCTTACACCAAAAGACACAATAAAGGTTCCGGATTCACTGCAGTACACAGATCCTTTCAAATACAGATACTACATTGCCCTGAAGGATTCTACACTCAGGTCACATCTCAGAGATTCACTTCTTAATATCGGCGACAGTCTCGAACTTCATAAGCTGGATTCTCTTTATATAAAGGATTCGACAGAGGTAGCTCAGGCAGCATTCGCAAAATGGTATTCATCCCTGACACGCAAGGAGCGCAAGAAGTATGATGCAGAGCAGGCACTTCCAGGACTTATCGAGGCTCAGAGGCTCAAGATGGAAAGGAAGGACAGCATCAAGGCGGCAAAGGACAGTATCATCGCCGAGAAACCACGTATCCTACAGACATTTGCAGTTCCTGATTCCATGCATTACAAGCGCATCATCACATGGAATCATGACAGATATTTCCACAATGTGGAGCTCAAGGATTTCGATACCACATACAATTATCATTTCCACGACTACCCGTTCTTCAAGGGAGACGCTGTCAATTCTGTATGGCTCGGCGTCGTAGGTGCACCGGAAGAGTCTTATGACTACTTCAAGCGTACTGAAGAAGAGAATGCAGTATTCTACACACCTTACCAGACATACAGCTATACTCCTGAGAACGCTCCACAGTTCAACACCAAGACTCCATATACGGAACTTGCATACTGGGGAACACTTTTCGCCAACAAGGAGAAGGAGGAGTCAAATGTAAGGATCCTCACAACTCAGAACATCACTCCGGAATTCAACTTCACCCTCGAATATCGCCGCTACGGAGGCAACGGTATGCTCAGAAGAGAAGACACCGACAACAGATCCGCCCTGATCAGCACCAACTACATGGGCAAGAGGTATCTCATGCATTCCGGCTTCATATATAATAAGGTAGAGAGAAGTGAAAACGGCGGTCTCATAGACCAGTCATGGATCAGGGATACCACAGTGGATGCCCGAGAAATAGACGTACGTCTCAAGAATGCCGGCAACAAGCTCAAGAGAAACACCTTATTCCTTGACCAGATGTACAGAATTCCGTTCTCGTTCCTCAAGAAGGAAAAAGGAAAGGAGGGTTCTGATTCGACTTCAATTGCTGCCCCTGCGCCAGTTAAGGCAGATACAGTTTCAATCGATACTGATGTAACAACTGCATTCATCGGCCACAGCAGCGAATATTCAGTATTCCGCAAGACATATGAAGACGAAATCTCGACCTCTGATTCATTTGGAAGAGAATTCTATAACGACAGATTCTACATCAACCCTACACGAAGCATGGACTCCCTCAGAGTCATGAGATTCGAGAACAGGGCATTCCTGAGACTCCAGCCATGGAAGAGCGACGGAATCGTATCACGCCTTGATGTGGGAATCGGAGATAAGCTTCTCAACTACTACACATTCAACCCTACAGGATACATTCAGGGAAGTTCGAATACTGTTCTGAACTCCGCATACCTGTACGCAGGTGCAAACGGAAAGCTTAAGAAATACATGCAGTGGGATGCAAAGGGCCAGTATACATTCCTCGGTCACGAGATCAATGACTTTGACATCGATGCAAACCTGTCCCTCAGTGTTTATCCGTTCAGAAGAGACAGGAAAAGTCCATTGACCTTCAACGCTCACTTTGAGACAAGCCTGAAGGAGCCGGACTACTACCAGCAGCATCTCTACACCAACCATTACAGATGGGACAACGACTTCAGCAAGATATCCACAACCAAGGCGGAAGCCTCCCTGTCAATTCCGAAGTGGCAGATGGCAGCGTCTTTCGGATATGCCTTGCTAAGCAACAACATATATTACGACACCGAGGGTATTGTTCGACAGAACAATGCGCCGATGAGTGTCATGACAGCTTCCCTCAAGAAGAACTTTACGGTCTGGAAATTGCATTTCGACCACAAGGCTCTGTTCCAACTCTCATCAAACGAGACAGTTATGCCTCTGCCGATGCTTGCACTCAATCTCAGGTACTACCTGCAGCTTGATGTTGTCAAGAATGTGATGCAGATGCAGATCGGAGCCAATGGAACATATACCACTAAATGGTATCTCCCGGCATACAACCCGGTGCTGGGCGTGTTCCATAACCAGAATGAAGTGAAATACGGTAACTGCCCTTACATCGATGCATTCATCAATATCCAATGGAAACGTGCATGCATCTTCATCAAGGCAATCAATGTCAACATGGGCTGGCCGAACAAGTCCGCAGACTATTTCACAGCGGACGGCTACATAGCTCCTCAGAGAGCGATAAAGTTCGGTATTTCATGGCCATTCTACATGCAGCCGGGTAATAATAAAAGCGCCACGAAAGGAGGAACTGGTACAAATGTAGGTAACAGTAGAGGGGCCTCCGGTATGCCGAGCGGTGGATCATCCGCGAGAGGTATGCAGGGCGGTAGAGCTTTATCACGATGAAATTAACTGACAAAAGAAAAAGAAGAATCAACTACCTCATCTTCTCCATCATGATTATCTGTATCACGCCTCTTTGTGAAAAGGGAAGGATACTCAGCGGAGCAGGAAGAACAAACAGCTTCAATGGAGAAGAACTCACATGCGCCATAGAACTCGGTGACGATATGTACGGCGCAAAAGGACTGAAGACCGGTTTCAGCTACGAACTGCTGAACAAGTTTGCTAAAGACAACAGATGCGACATAAAGATTGTCACATCATCAAAGGGACAGAATTACGCCGATTCCCTTAAAAACGGAGACATAGACATCCTTATTTCACCATACGCGGATTCTGTCATTGATGCCAATGGATACGCAAGACAGATTGACGAACACACCGTATGGGCTATAGGAGACACAGACGTACGCAAGATCAGAACTCTTGACGTCTGGATGAGTCACATCAAAAGTTCGCATGAATTTGACGAACTCAAGGACAAATATTTCAAGGCGTACAATCCGCACAAAAGAGCTGCCAAAGGCATTACTGCCGAGCGTGTCAGCCCTTATGACGAACTCATAAAGAAATATGCGAAAGAGCTCGGATGGGACTGGAGAATGCTTGCTGCGGTAGTATACCAGGAGTCTAAATTCTCAATCAACTCCGTATCTCACAGAGGAGCCGTAGGTCTTATGCAGGTCATGCCACAGACCGGACTCTATTACGGAATCGAAGACCTTACCGACCCTGAGCAGAATCTCATTGCCGGAACAAGCCATCTCAAGAGACTGCAGAACCTCTATATAAAGAGCGGAATGGAGCCGGAGGATCTTGTAAGATTCACACTCGCCGCATATAACGCAGGAGAAGGCAGAATCGCCGACTGCAGAAATTTTGCAGCATCACGTAATGTAGACCGTAATTCATGGGATACAATCGTAAGCATCATACCTCTTATGAGAGAGGATTCCATCCTTGAAGAAGAGTCTGTAAAGCTCGGAAAGTTCAAAGGACATGAGACTATCGCATACATTGACAATGTAATGTCACTGTACGAGTCTATCTGCAGCATCCACCCGGGAGTATAATGATTATTTGACCCTGACTGTTTCCGCAGGATCTACTTTCGAGATAAAGATACAAGGAATCAGCAGCATAAGCATTATAGCCAGGAACGAGATAACATCCGCTGCGAGTATCCATGCCAGATCTATATGTACAGGAACGTACGGAACGAAATAGTTGGCAGGATTCAAAGGAATAAGATGTATCTTTCCCTGTATCAGACAGAACACTATAGCCAAGGTGTTTCCTATAAGCATACCCTTTCCTGCAAGGAAGGCTGAGCTTGAAAGGAAGACATTGGCTATTGCTTTATCTGTCATTCCGATCGACTTCAGAAGGCCGATCGTCGATATGTTTTCAAAGAGTATGATAAGAAGGCCTGAAATCATATTGAATCCGGCCACAATCGTCATCAGCAGAAGGATGAAGAACACATTGAAATCGATCAGGTTGAGCCAATCGAAGATCTGAGGATACTGAGAAAGGGTCGATAACGCGATTACAGGAGCCTCACTATCTTGAGAATAAGAGCTGGCTATAGTTCCTATATCCATTGTAAGCTTCTCTATCCCCTGCTCATCCTTATGGTCATGATCAAGCACGACTTCAAGGACAGAGGCATCATCTTCACTCCACCCAAGCAGTCTCTGCATATCCGACATCTGAGCAACAACTACAATCTTGTCGTCAGCCTCAAGAATCACATCGTGGACCGACACGACATTGAAGCGTCGGACCTTTAATTTCTCTCCGACAAAATATGCAAGCATCTTGTCACCGACGCCAAGAGAAGTGATTTCTGCCAGTCTGGAAGGTATGGATACCGGGAATGACACGCTGTCCGGCACCTCTACCCCACTGAAAGCCGCAGGGCCGCCTTCTATACCCTTGAATACAATTCCGTGGATGCTGTCATCATTCTTCACTATACCAGCCTTATACACAGCAGGTATAACAGTCTGGACACCCTCCAGTTCAAGCACCGAAGGGAGATAAACCGGAGAAGCCTCTATCGGAGAGGATTCATCCAATATGTTCATATCAGGAGGAAGAATCTGGATATCACCCATGACAGATGACAATCCATCTCTGATTTCATGTCTGAAACCAGAGGAAATGGTTACAGCAAGTATCATCACGAGAAAGCTTATCGCAATCGAAGCCGTGACGATACTTCTGCGGAACCGCAGTTTCCTTGCTATGAACAGTGACGCATTCATCCTTATTTACCGAGCTGCATCAGTCTTGCTTTTGCCGAGAGTTTGTCGGCCTCATTGCCATGCTCCACAAGAAGATTCAGATACTTCTTCTCGAGTTTTGCATTATTCTGCTTGCGGGCAAGTATCACACAGTTCTTTATAGCTGTATAATCTTCAGGGTAAGCCTTGAGCACCTTATTGTAATACTTAAGGGCTGTCTTGTAATCCTGCTTGCCGACAAGATAGTAAGTGCCTATATTATTGATGAATACAGGATTCTTAGGATCGATTTCTGTCATCTTCTCAGACAATGCGAGAAAGGCATCCATCGCAGCAGGAGTACCGATAGAATAGAAGCTGTAGCAATACTCCAGCATAGACTCCGAGAAGAATTTCGAATCAGCCTGCTCTTCGCCATATAACCATACCTTGCGTGTACGGCTCTCCTCAACTAATGACAGGAGATATGCCAACGCCATATCAGGACTATGCTTCTCATATGCGATATATGCATTTGCCTTGACGAATCTGAAATCCAGCTTTTCAGGGTAGATTCCAATAGCTTTATCAGCTGCCTTGATAGCCTTCGCATACATATCGTCATCATACTGGATCTCCTGATAATAGAACACATCAGTACCTGTACTGTCCTTAAGGGTGAACAGAGGATCCATACCCAGATACTTCTTTGTAGGCTTGGATACGATCTGTCCGCTCTGAGACTTGGTAAAATAGTAGTTAAAGCGTCCGAGCAACATCTTCGAGTCTGTTGAATCGGCCTTTTCCCAATTATCAAGCAAAGTTTCTACACCCACTCCGTCGTAACCCAACTTTGCTACAAGCATATTATATCTCTGCTCATACTTATCAGCCTGAGCAAATGCCGTAAATGTAAGCAGGGACACTGCAATCGATATAATAATTCTTTTCATAATCATTTAATATTCATTCTAATACGTCTGCTCTGCGGATGAAGGTTATTACATCTGTTACCGATATTCTTCACGAAACCGAGATTGGCTCCTGCGTATCGAAGCAGAATGAAACCTTTCTCACAATCCTGCAATGTAACAGCATCACGATGAAGGAAAGCCAGCGCTGTATCCAGATCAACATCTGCTACAGTGAATGCATCCTCAGAAAGAATCAAAGAAAGGGCAAGGTCTGCATTCGGAACGAAGTCCTTTCCTTTCACCATTCCGGCAGCACATCCTGCCATAATCACATGCAGGCAGCTTTCCAACTGACCCACGTCACCAGCCACATTCTCAGGAACTGCAGTCACGAGATCTGCCTTTGTCCTGAAACGCACGTCAACATTAAAGTATTTTTCCAGACCGGCAGGAACAGACACCTTCTGCGCGTTCTGAATTGCGCCACGCTTCCTTGACGGCGTCGAAAGCGCCTGCGCAAAGTCTACCTCGGATGTCTTGACCAATGCACTGCAGTACTGTCCTTCACCTGGTACGAAGCCTGGAACGAGGCTGTAACCCTTGCCAGTCTTGATTACGCCACCATCAGCATTCAGGACATTTTCCTCAGTAATGCATTCTGCGCCAAGCTCTTCCGCGATCCATGCCACATTACCATCATTTTCATACTTATTGAATGTGCATGTAGAATAGATCATGATACCTCCCGGTGCCAAGGCAGGCCAGACATCTGCAATGATTCTTCTCTGCCTTGCCTCACACAAGGCCACATTATCCACAGACCACTGACGCTGTGCCTCTTCGTCCTTTCTGAACATTCCTTCTCCAGAACACGGAACATCAGCTACGATAACATCAAAGAAGCCGGGAAGAGAAGCGAAGGCCTTTGGGTCGTCAGAAGTGACAACCACATTGGGATCTCCCCACAATGCAACATTATCAGCAAGAATACCGACACGTGCCTTCATCACCTCATTGGAAACAAGAATAAAAGCGTCTCCATACATTTCGCGCAGAGAAGCGGCCAGATCCGTTGTCTTTCCTCCAGGAGCTGCACAAAGGTCAAGTACTCTCAAAGGGCGTCCGACAGGAGCCGTTCTTGTCTTCATGATTTCCCTGAATGCATGTCCTACAAACATAGAGGAAGAATCCTGGACATAATACACTCCCGCATGGAACAGCGGATCTAGAGTAAAGACCGGCCTCTGCGACAGAAGACGGCCATGAGGATTCCACTGAGCAGAAGGAGCCTCCATAAACGCCTTTGCCTTGAAAGGATTATAGCGTATGGAAACAGATGCAGCCTGCTCAAAAGCAGAAAAAGCGACAAGGGCATTTTCATGCCCTATCGCCTCTTCAAGATATGTTCTGAATTTATCGTTTATCATTTCTGACCGAATCCCTCCGGATACATCGAAGGATCTATTCCCTCCGGTACCCTTCCCTCGGATACCGCAACCAATGAGTCTACAACCTTATCAAGAGCATCCTTCAGCTTGGAGCCGAGCAAAGCCTTCATCATGAAGTTAAGGTCAGCGTCAAGCAGAATCTGGAAATCCGTCTTGTAAGGATCAGACGAAGCATCGAAACACATAGTCAAAGTGAAATGGAACGGAGCTCCGTCGTCTACGAACTCAAGCTTTGAATATGGAGTCCTGTCCTTCACCTTTATACCGATTTCAAATCCCTGTACTGTCGCACGGATCGAATCATAGTCGGCCTGGATATCCGCTCTCTTATCTTCAGGAACATACTGAAGGAAGTTACGCATATCCACAAATGCCATATAAAGCTGATATGGCGGACGGGATACTACCGCTCTCTTGCTTTTGATCTCCACTGCCATATTACTCAGACTTTCCCCAAGTTGATGGTGAATATCTCCACTCCTTGAGAACCTCGATTTCAGAATCCTTCACGTATCCGATCTCGTTCGCAACCTCTACGAGAGTATCGTAATTAGAGAGGGTTGTAAGCTCTACATTTGCATCCTCAAACGCCTTACGTGCGTGGTTGAAGTTATATGAGAAGATAGCTACCATTCCGAGTACATCAGCTCCTGCATTTACAAGGGCATTCTTTGCAGCAAGGCTGCTCATACCTGTAGAAATGAGGTCTTCAACGATTACAACCTTAGAACCTGGCTCAAGAATTCCCTCGATCTGTGAACCTGTACCATGATCCTTCGGTTTAGGTCTTACATAGCAGAACGGCTTTCCAAGGATATGCGCAACAAGATATCCATGAGCGATTGCACCTGTTGCAACACCGGCAATCACCTCAACTTCCGGATACTGCTTTCTGATGATATCAGCCATCCAGTTGCACACACTCTCCCTGATTGCAGGGTAAGAAAGGATTCTTCTGTTGTCACAATATATCGGAGACTTCCATCCTGATGCCCATGTGAAAGGGTTGTCCGGTCTCAACATTACCGCTTTGATCTCCATGAGAGATTTCGCTACTGCTTTCTCAACTGATTCCATATTTTTCTGTTTTTATTGTTTTTCGGTTCTTCTGTCTATATTTGCAGGCATATTTAATGCATGTTATAGACACATATCGTGCAAATATAATAAAATTATAGGTATAATGCACAAAATATACTTCGAAAAGAGATGTCTGATTATCTGTAATCCGACAGAGCCAGCACTCAATGACCCCAACGCGATAATATTCAGACCGGGGCTGACATTGGACATCCACACCCTGATAGGAATGCTCGAGAATTCGACTTCGCTTGACCACATCTATATCCCGAGCGACGACATCAGCAAGACATACGGACGCATCTGCGCGGAATTCAAGGAAGTGAATGCCGGAGGAGGACTCGTTTCAAACCGAAGAGGCGACTTCCTTCTGATCAACAGAAACGGGCTGTGGGATCTGCCCAAAGGTCACCAGGATCCGGGCGAAGACATCGCAGTGACAGCGCTGAGAGAGGTTGAAGAAGAGACCGGCATAGAGGACCTGATACTCAGAGACCTCATCTGCATCACCGACCACTGCTACAGAAGGGACGGCATCTGGCATCTGAAGCACACATGGTGGTTCGACATGCTGCATTCAGATCCGTCAAACCTCACACCTCAAAGAGAGGAGGACATTTCCAAGGCTGCATGGGTCGCAAAATCCAGTTTGACGCCATTTCTTCTGAACACGTATCCGTCTATAAATGAAGTATTTAGAGAAGCTCATATATAATTTTATCAAAAAAGCGTAGCAGACCTGAAACAAAATCTGCAATAAAACGTATAATATTATGTATTTTTGAGTTTTAAATTTTGTCAGATACAGATATTTATGAAACTTTCACAATTCCAGTTCAACCTCCCCGCAGACAGGATTGCATCAGAGCCACCGAGATGGAGAGACGAGTGCAAGATGATGGTTCTTCACAAAGAGACAGGCGAAATCGAGCACAAGCTCTTCAAGGATATCATCGATTATTTCGGAAAAGGCGACACTTTTGTGCTTAACGACACAAAGGTATTCCCTGCAAGATTATACGGAAACAAGGAAAAGACAGGAGCCGACATCGAGGTATTCCTTCTCAGAGAGCTCAACCGCGAGCAGAGATTGTGGGATGTGATCGTTGATCCGGCAAGAAAGATCCGAATCGGCAACAAACTGTATTTCGGAGACGACGAGAGCCTTGTTGCTGAGGTTATCGACAACACGACTTCAAGAGGAAGAACACTCCGTTTCCTTTACGACGGCAGCTACGAGGATTTCAAGGAGACACTTTTCGGACTCGGACAGACACCGGTTCCGGATTGGGTAAAGAAGACCGTAACACCTGAGGACCAGGAGAATTTCCAGACCATCTTCGCAAAGCACGAGGGTGCTGTTTCTGCGCCAGCTGCAGGTCTCCACTTCAGCCGCGAGCTCTTCAACAGAATGATTCTCAAGGACATAAACAAGGCATTCATCACTCTCCACATGGGTATCGGACATTTCAGAGAGGTGGATGTAGAGGATCTGTCAAAGCATAAGATGGATTCTGAGAGACTCATCATTACAGAGGAAGCTGCAAACCTGATCAACAAGACCAAGAAAAACGGCCACAAGGTATTGGCTGTAGGTATCACCACAATCAGAGGTCTTGAGACATACGTTACAACAAACGACGAGGTCAACGTATTTGACGGCTGGACAAACAAGTTCATCTTCCCGCCACACCGTTTCGCGATTCCTAATGCAATAGTATCGAACTTCCACAGACCAGGTTCGACTATGCTTATGTCGGTAGCGGCATTCGGTGGATATGAGAATGTAATGAAGGCATATAAGACAGCCCTCGAGCAGGATTACAAGTTCGGCCCGTACGGCGATGCACTTCTTATCATCTGATGAAACACAAAGAAAAACGCTACAATTATAAAAAAGAGAAAAAATCTCTATAAATAAAGTTAAAACCGGCTTCCGCTTCATAGGCGAGGCCGGTTTTCTCTTTAACTTGCCTTCAAAAAAGATGGAAAATCAAGAAGAGAAAGCAAGTTTATGTGCATTGAACAGGATATTCGGCTTCGAGCCTAAAAAGGCCATCGCACTTATTTCAGCCTTGGGAAACGCAAGCAATGTATTCAAGCTAGGAAAGGACGAACTGGATGAGATACTAGGGCCATACTCCAGGCACGCGAAAATGATTGCCCCAGGAAGCCTCGAAGACGCCATGAAAGAATTGGAAGCACTTGAAAAACAGGGCATTCAGTTCACAGGCTGGACAGAAGAGGCTTACCCTTCCCTACTCAAGGAATGCCCGGATGCTCCTGTCGGTTTATACATACGGTCATCCACCCCTGCCTCGGAAATATTTTCAGCAAAAAGGAAAATTGCGGTAATCGGCACCAGGGACCTGTCCTCATATGGAAAGGAATGGTGCGAAAAGACCATCTACGAGCTTGCCGATGGAGATCAGAAACCCTTGATAGTCAGCGGACTGGCATTAGGCACAGACATCTGCGCGCATAAGGCCGCCTTAGAATCTGGCCTACCTACGATAGGAGTCATGGCAACCGGTCCGGAAAGCATATACCCGCATAGAAACCGCGACATAGCATTGCGCATGACAGAGATGCCCGGATGCGGCCTTATCACGGACTATCCTCCTGGGACAGTACCTTTAGCCATACATTTTCTCAGGAGAAACCGGATCATCGCCGGCCTGACAGAAGCCACAATATTAATAGAATCACGGATCAAGGGAGGAGGGATGATGACATCACGCCTCGCATTCTCTTACGGCAGAGAGGTTTATGCCCTGCCAGGGCGCATTGACGACGTATGCTCATCAGGATGCAACAGACTTCTGAGAGACAAGATCGCAGAGCCGCTGACATCACCTGCCGAGCTGCTGGACAGCCTTGGAATGAAATCCAGATCCAGAAGCAAAAGCATCCCTATAGAAGCCAGACTGGAAGAAATCTTCGGAACAGATGCAAGCGAAGAAGAACTCCAGATGATGAAGACATTGATTTCGCATATAAGGAAAAACAGAGGAATTACCATAGAAGAACTGTCATACAAGGCAGGTGCGGCATACCGGACGACGTTTCAGACCTGCAGCAGATTGGAAAGCGAGGGTATCATTTCAACAGACCTTCTTCAAAGATGTAGCATTATTGACAAAAAACATTAACTTTGCATGATACCGGAAGAATCCGGACACTCTGCAATGACATTTATAGATACACATGCGCATCTTTATGACGAAGCGTTTTCCGGAGAGGAAGACCAGATTATAGAGAGAGCTATACAGGCCGGAGTCACCAAAATGATATTTCCGGACATCGATTCAAACACCAGGGAATGGATGTTTGAATTAGCCGACAGGCATGCCGGCACCGTATTTCCATGCCTGGGACTTCATCCGACATCCATAGACAGTAACTGGGAAAAGGAACTTGAACTTATGGAGAGCCACCTTTCCCGAAAGATATGGGCGATAGGTGAAATCGGAATGGACTGCTACTGGTCAAAAGACTTTATCAAAGAACAGCAGACCGCATTCAAACTTCAGTTGGAACTGGCTGACAGGCTTTCACTTCCCGTAATCATACACTCCAGAGAATCAACAGAACTGATACTGAACACTCTGAAAGAATGCAGGCACCTCAATCTTCGAGGGGTGTTCCATGCATTCAGCGGCAGCATAGAATCATTCAGAGAACTGCAGAAACTCGGCGACTGGTATGTAGGAATAGGCGGAGTACTGACCTACAAGAAGGCATCAATTGCCGAAACCGTGAAAGAAATTCCGCTTGACAGAATTCTGCTTGAAACAGATTCTCCATACCTCACACCGGTGCCATACAGAGGCAAAAGGAACGAAAGCAGTTATATCCCTCACATTGCCGAACGTCTGGCAGAACTGAGAGGTAACGACATCCACGAGGTTGCCCAAACAACAACAGAAAACGCAAGTAAACTATTTAGGATATGAGAACATCAGTCCTGACTCAAGAAAAATCGTCCATCCTGCTCATCTACACAGGTGGAACAATCGGCATGAAGGAAGACCCTACGGTCCAGGCATTGATGCCGTTCAATTTCAGTCAGATACTGGAAGAAGTGCCCGAATTGAACAAATTCGCGTACAGGATAGACACATACACCTTTGACCCGTTGATCGACTCTTCAGACGTCGAGCCGTCACTCTGGGTATCAATTGCCGGACTCATAGAGGAAAAATACGACGAGTATGATGGTTTTGTCATTCTCCACGGCACTGACACCATGGCATATTCCGCATCTGCATTGAGCTTCATGATCGAAGGTCTGACAAAACCGGTAATCTTTACCGGAAGCCAGCTTCCTATCGGAATGCCAAGAACGGACGGAAAGGAGAATCTGATTTCGTCGGTGGAGATAGCTGCAGCAAAAGACGAGAACGGCCACGCCATCGTTCCGGAAGTATGTATCTGCTTCGATAACATTCTGATGAGAGGCAACAGGACTTCGAAGATCAACTCTGACAATTTCAGAGCGTTCCGCTCGGAGAACTGCGCACCGTTGGCCGAAGCAGGCATCAACATCAGATACAACAGATCAGCGATAATTTATCCTCAGGATTGGGGAAAGCGCCCTATTTTCCACAAAGAACTTGACACAAGGGTATCCATACTCAAGCTTCATCCTGGAATAACCCCACAAGTCGTAAGGAGCATATTGTGCAGCAACGGCCCGAGAGCCATCATCATCGAGACATACGGAGCCGGAAACGCGCCATCAAAAGAATGGTTCCTGAATCTGGTCAAGGAAGCCGCATCAATGGGCAAGATCCTTCTGAATATCACCCAGTGTATAGCAGGAAGTGTAAACATGGATATTTACGCGACAGGAAAGTGCCTGAAAGAGGCCGGAGTAGCCAATGGATACGACAGTACGACAGAGAGCGCACTGGCAAAACTCTTCCACCTGATGGGCATATACGACAGGAACGAAGATGTACAAAAAGGTCTGGAAAACAATTTAAGGGGCGAAATATCAAAATAATTATTGCCGTTTGGAAATAATTTGCTAAATTGCACCGCATTTTAAGAGCAAACTATACCCTTTTGGGTAGCATAAAGATATTTAACTAAAAACAAATCAATAACTTTAAT
>JAEIGA010004216.1_pt1 | contig 22267 bp, 13 predicted proteins | sample 9270691 | NCBI WGS metagenome assembly JAEIGA01 (sample SAMN17057246, study PRJNA624740) | gut metagenome | biome: biome; isolation source: fecal sample | host: Bos grunniens | place: China: Xizang | collected 2019 | reverse complement strand
GAGCCACCCTGAGCAAATGATACGTCACCATGTGTACGTACAGCCTTCTCTGCACGGTCGAGGTAAGTGTTGTGTACAAGGAACATCTCAGAGAAGTCGTACTCACCCTTGCCCATACGCAAAAGCTCTGACTCGATGAATGCCAATGATGAGTAGCACCAGCAAGTACCCGCTCTGTTCTGGTTCTTGATGCTTGTGATAGGGTTCTCCTCTACTACTGTAAACTGAATACCCTCTGGCTGCTCAGCCTTCTTCTTAGGCTTAGCCTCAACGCCATTAGCCATAGCACCTGTAGCCATTACAAGACCGAGTGCCAATACAAGAAATTTCTTCATAATTAGTTAGTTTTTAGATTGATATTATATTACTTGGTTATTTCTTACTCTTAGCAATAATACGCTGACACTCGGTATAGGTGAGTGTCTCAATTTTTACACCCTTAGGCAAACGGTAGTTCTTGCCATTGTGGGCAATATATGGACCATAGACACCACTCTTGATGACCATATTAGCATCTTCCACGAAGGTGCGAAGTGGCTCTGCCTGAGCACGCTGCTTAGCAACATTCTCCTTAAGCAACTCCTCGGCACGCTCGCGAGTAATAGTATATGGGTCATCACTCTTCGAGAGCGATGCGAAGGTCTTGCCGTGGCGGATATATGGACCAAACTTACCAACACCGACCATCAACGCCTCACCATCCAAATCGCCAAGGTTACGAGGCAAGGCGAACAACTCCAACGCCTCCTCAAGGGTAATAGACTCGATAAGTTGACCCTTCTTTAGCGATGCGAACTGACCCTTTACACCATCGGCGCTCTCAAGCTCTACCATAGGACCATAGCGACCAATGCGAGCCTTAACCGTTAAACCTGTCTTAGGATCGATACCCAAGACGCGAGCAGGCTGTGTATTGCGGTCGTTCTGCGTACCGATAGCGACATTCACATGACCATGGAATGGATCGTAAAAATCGCGAATCATATCTGTCCAAGCGATCTCACCCTCGGCAACACGGTCAAACTCCTTCTCCACGTTGGCAGTGAAGTGGTAGTCCATAATCGATGAGAACTGAGTCTCGAGGTAGTCGTTAACAACCATACCGATATCGGTTGGAGCAAGACGATTCTTCTCCTTGCCATAGCTCTCGGTAACGAGCTTGTCGGTAATCTTATCCGAAGAGAGGGTTAGCTGAAGCACCTGACGCTTCTGACCATCCTTGCTCTGCTTCACCACATAACCACGGTTGATGATAGTGGTGATAGTCGGTGCGTAGGTTGATGGACGACCGATACCAAGCTCTTCGAGGCGCTTGACGAGCGTAGCCTCGTTATATCGTGATGGAGCGACGCTATAGCGCTCCGATGCTGTCATTGTTGAGTAGTGAACGCTGTCGCCAACATTCATCTTTGGAAGGATACCACCCTCGCCCTCCTGCTGAGCATCATCGTCGACACTCTCCGAGTAGAGGCGCATAAAGCCGTCGAAACGGACAACCTCACCCTGAGCCACGAACTGCTCCTTGCGGTGCTTAAGGTCGATGACAATCTGCGTTCTATCCAACTCCGCAGGTACCATCTGCGACGCCACGGTACGTTTCCAGATAAGGTCGTACAAGCGCTTCTCGTTAGCAGTACCCTCAATCTCGTTGCGCTCGATATATGATGGACGGATAGCCTCGTGAGCCTCCTGAGCACCCTTAGTCTTGGTTTTGAAGTTGTGTGGATAAGAATACTTAGCTCCGAAGAGACGTGTAATCTCATTCTTGCACTGCGTGATAGCCATCTGCGAGAGGTTCACAGAATCGGTACGCATATAGGTGATAAGACCCTGCTCGTAGAGCTTCTGCGCTACGGACATAGTCTGCGATACGCTCATACCGAGCTTACGGCTCGCCTCCTGCTGAAGTGTAGAGGTGGTAAATGGTGGCGCTGCATAGCGCTGCACAGGCTTCTCCTCCGCCTTTGAGACTGAGAACTGCTCACCGATACAGCTATGTAGGAACTGCTCCGCCTCGGCACGGGTAGCAAAGCCCTGCGAGAGCGTAGCCTTGAACAACGACTTTGTAGCGTCGCCAGACAAGTAGAACTGACCCACAACACGGAACTGAGCTACAGAGTTATGGTTGATAATCTCGCGCTCGCGCTCAACGATAAGGCGTACGGCAACACTCTGCACACGACCTGCCGAGAGTGCTGGGCGCACCTTCTTCCACAAAATAGGCGATAGCTCAAAACCTACCAAACGATCCAAAACACGGCGCGCCTGCTGGGCATTAACCAAGTTAAGATCGATGGTACGAGGATTCTGGATAGCCTCCAAGATAGCACGCTGCGTAATCTCATGGAACACGATACGCTTAGTATTCTCGATTGGCAACTCAAGGACCTTAGCCAAGTGCCAAGCAATAGCCTCTCCCTCACGGTCCTCATCGGATGCCAACCACACGGTCTTTGCCGAGCGTGAGAGACGGGAGAGCTCCTCAACGACCTTGCGCTTGTCGTCTGGAATCTCGTATATTGGCTCAAACTTATTATCTATATCAACACCAAGCCCCTTCTTAGCCAAGTCGCGGATATGTCCGAAACTCGACTTAACCATAAAATCCTTACCCAAGAATTTCTCGATAGTCTTAGCCTTAGCAGGGGACTCTACAATTACCAAATTCTCTTGCATCACACAATTATTTCTAAAAACTCTCGCAATACTCTGACTGAGAGAGTTATACATCCATTATTTTACAATAGTGTAGGTAAGCTCCAACTTCACTGGAGCCACACCTCCCATACCATACAACACCTGACGATTCATACCATACAACGATGAGGCATCAGGAGCGATATAGATACGGCGTAGGTTTACATAGTCGCCACTCTCAGCATCGGTTGCTCCCACGGCGAACTTTGTGAGGTCTACCTTACCATTATTCTCGGCAGCACTCTTAGCAGCCGTAAGCATCAAGGTCTGAATATAGGTCGAGATATCCATCTGGTAGCATCCAAGCGACCTGTTAAGGTAGCCATCATAGCTTAGCAATACGCTACTCTCAGCTGCATAGTTGTAGTCCGAGATAGCTGTATAGCTCTTATTTTTGTCGTATCGGCTATAGTCGACATACATACCCATACGCAACATAGCATCGTTCATCAACGGTGTCAACACCGCAGGATCGATATCGAGATAGTTGTCGTTCGAGCCCTCCATATAGATGCTAAATTTTGCCTGGTTAACCGATACCACAACATCATCACCCGCCTCGGTAACGATATCGGCAAGCGACTGAATAAACTCATCGGTAAAGCATAGCTCAGTAACCACACCTCCCATAGCCTCAACATAGCATATATCACATGCTGTCTCAAGGTCGATAGCCGTACCGCTGTAGTCGTGCTGAATGCTATTGATAGAGACATTACCCGCAGCAAGGTCGGTGTACTCCGTAGGGTCGAGATACATATTATAAATCATATAAGTTGTATCTCGGATGATCGCAGGATCCTCCTCATAGCGGCTACGCGAGAAGAGCAACATCGCTGTATTCGATAGGCTTGTAGCGAACATCACATCCTCAGTATCCTCGGCAGGAGCAATATAGATACCACGTACCCTATCCAAGAACTTTAGCTCATTACCATTTACATAGATACTATCAGTATCGAGGGCATAGCCACCCTTGTCATCGAGGTCTGTGCAGAGCATCAAGCGCGATACATACTCCTCAGTCTTAGGTGTATGCTCAAGCAGGATGTTGGCATTCTGCGGATTCTCCTTATCACCAACATAGAGACCCCTATCCTGATTAGGGAACTCAAAGGTAAAGATAGGCTCCGATGAGATATACTTCTCAGGGTCGAAGTTGATGTAGAAAGTGGTATCCGTAGAGAGCTTAAGGTAGTCGTTCGAGGTGATCTCGTAAACATTAAAGCGGTGTTTCTTCGTGGTATCACCATGATAGTCAGTAATATACACCGACAACATCATCGAATCAAAGATAGGGCGATAGCCCCAACCACGCTCCTCAGGCAACGAGAGGCTAAATATCATCTGCGACATAAAGCCAGCGGTACGAGTACCGAAGGCAGCGTTTGTCTCGCGACCGAAGTAGCCAGTACCGATATTAGACGAACGCAACGAATCGCTCTGATAGAGGCGTGTGGTAGCCAACTTACACTCGGCACTATTACCACGCTCGGTGAACTCACCCAAGGCATAAACACGACGTCTAAGCTCCAAATTCTGGTCCGAGGGAACAAACTCCTCACCCATAGTATAGTCCACAGTGGTGGTGCACGATACAACCATTAGGATTATACCGAGCAACAACGCTATGTTTCTTAGAGACTTATAACTCCTCATAGAATTTTTTATAGTTATCGAAGTACTCCTTCTCCTCGCACTCCTGATACTCCAAGATCTTCTTACCACGGCTCTTTGCGTACTCCAAAACTGCTGCATCAGCATTTGGAGAGGTTACAACAATACCGTCTGCATAATCTATAACGAAGCGGTAGAGGTTTTCGTATGATGGATTCTCCAAAATCTTCATATTGCTATCCATGATACCCTCGCCCTCGAGCTTATGCTTGAAGTCGGCACATAGCTCGCCATCGAACTTATCATCCGAGAGCGACAATACGATCTTCACATCGCGGAAGAGTGGGTCATCATAAAATACCTTCTTAAGGTACATAGGCGCTATCGCTGAGAACCAACCGTGGCAATGCACGATAGTAGGCTGCCAGCGCAACTTCTTCACGGTCTCCAACATACCACGCGCAAAGAAGATAGCTCTGTCGTCGTTATCCTCGAACATATTACCCTCCTCGTCGCTCAACACCGCGCGGCGTGAGAAGTAGTCATCATTGTCGATAAAGTATATCTGCATACGTGCTGCAGGGATAGTAGCCACCTTGATGATAAGCTGGTGGTCGTTATCGTTGATGATGATATTCATACCCGAGAGGCGGATAACCTCGTGGAGCTGGTTTCGACGCTCGTTGATACAGCCATAACGAGGCATAAAGGTACGCACCTCTATACCACGCTCCTGCATCTGGCGTGTCATATCAAGACTTAGCTTTCCCAAAGGTGTCTCTGGAAGATATGGAGATATCTCCTGGCAGACGTATAATATCTTATTGGCGTTCATAATCGTAGCTCTTTAAGATTACAAGATTAACATCGCATCGCCATAGGTACCAAACCTATAACCCTCCTTAACAGCCACATCGTAAGCCTCCATAACGAAGTCGTAGCCACCGAAGGCTGCAACCATCATAAGCTGGGTAGAGTATGGCAAGTGCAAGTTCGAAACAAAGGCATCAGCAGCGCTAAATGTGTATGGTGGGAAGATGAACTTGTTTGTCCAACCCTCCATAGGCTTAATCATACCACCCACAGATGCAGCAGTCTCCATTGCGCGCATAACAGTAGTACCAATAGCCACAATCTTATGTCCAGCCTTACGAGCAGTATTGATAGTCGAAGCACACTCCTCGGTGATGAAGTACTGCTCCGAGTCCATCTTATGCTTCGAGAGATCCTCAACATCTACCGTACGGAAGTTACCCAAACCCACGTGTAGTGTTAGGAAGGCACGATCGATACCCTTAATCTCCATACGCTTCATAAGGTGCTTCGAGAAGTGCAAACCCGCAGTTGGAGCTGCCACAGCACCCTCCTTCTCGGCATAGATAGTCTGATACCACTCAGCATCCTCTGGCTCGACCTTCTCTCTTACCCAACGTGGAAGTGGGGTCTCACCCAAGTTGTACAAAGCCTCCTTAAACTCCTCGTACGAGCCATCGAATAAGAAGCGAAGGGTACGACCACGAGAGGTGGTGTTGTCGATAACCTCGGCACCCATAAGTTCGTCATTGCCGAAGTAGAGCTTATTGCCAATACGAATCTTACGTGCTGGGTCTACCAACACATCCCAAAGGCGTAGCTCACGGTTAAGCTCGCGAAGAAGGAAGATCTCGATATCGGCACCTGTCTTCTCCTTACAGCCCTGCAAACGCGCTGGGAATACCTTAGTGTCGTTGAAGACGAACATATCCTTCTCGTCGAAGTACTCTATAATATCCTTGAAAGTGCGGTGCTCAATCTCGCCTGTTGAGCGATGTAACACCATAAGACGGGCATCATCACGGTTTACGGTAGGATACTTTGCGATCATATCCTCCGAAAGCTCATAGCCATACTGCGATAACTTCATAGTTTTTCAAAAAAAACGTGTAACAATCAAATTATATACGCAAAAAACTCTATTTTGTTTCACACTCACGTAACTTTTCCATAAAATCGTCGAGCGTGTGCGCCTTCTCCACAACAAAACCACCACTACGGGTACGGCGCAACGAGCTTAGGTAGGCACCACTCTGAAGAGCCTCGCCAATCTCGAATGCCAACGAACGGATATAGGTACCCTTGCTGCACTCCACTCTAATCTTGATGCGCTTCTGGTCATACTCCAAGAGCTCCATAGCGTAGATATTTATCAACGCCTTCTTAAGCTCGATCTCTTCGCCAGCGCGTGCAAACTCGTAGGCACGAACACCCTGCACCTTCTTTGCCGAGTACAACGGAGGGAGCTGCTCGCGCTCGCCTGTGAGCGATCGAAGCACCTCCTCAACCATTTCGCGAGTGATATGCTCTGTAGGATAGGTAGCATCCACCTCGTGCTCCATATCACCCGAAGGAGTTGTAGCACCAAGTTCCAAATCGGCGATATACTCCTTAGTCTCAGCCTGAAGCTTCTCCACCTGCTTAGTTGCACGACCAATGCAGACTAGCAAAATACCAGTTGCCAAAGGATCAAGCGTGCCAGCGTGACCAATCTTAATCTTTGGATATCCACACTTGCGAAGCTGAAACTTTATCTTTCTAACCACATCTGCCGAAGTCCACTCGTAGGGCTTATCAATCACTGCAACATAGCCCTCTGGGAAGTCGACACCCTTTAATGTAAATTCACTCATACCTATATATATAAATTAGTAGTGAGTAATTAGTAATGAGTAATATTATGTTACAATGGCAAGCCAAACGACGACCGTCCTATCTCGCAATAAGCCCCAGCCTTCTATCTATTACTAATTACTAATTTCTAATTACTAATTGCTTAAAAGTAGCACGCTATTGCAACTATGCCCACTACGGCACAGTAAAGAGCAAACCAGATAAGTTTACCCTTTTTAACAATGTTTATCATATACTTGCACGCAAGGCATCCCACCACAAAGGCGGTGAGGAAACCTGCAACAAGAGAGGTCGTAGCAACACCCTCGACAGCAAAGCCGCCATCGATAATCTCCAACAGCATCTCTCCCATAATTGGGGCAAGCACCATCAAAAATGAGAAGGTAGCAACTGCCGACTTCTTATTTCCAAGCAAGAGACCTGTAGCGATTGTCGTACCCGAGCGTGAGAGACCAGGCATAGCTGCCACAGCCTGACCAACACCGATAACAAAGGCATCTCGATAGGAGATACTCTCTTTCTGGCGGGGACGGGCATAATAGGCAAAGCTAAGTAATGCTGCCGTAAGGAGCAACATAGCGCCCACAATCAGCATAATATACTGCGACGCAAGCATCGCATCTATCTTATCGCCAAGCATAACACCCACAATACCAATAGGTATCATCGAGAGCACAAGTTTTAAGAAATAACTCTTCTCCTCGTTCATACCGCGCGAGAACACACCCCTAATAAGTCGCCATATCTCGCCCCATAGCACCACAATAGTGCTTAGCACCGTAGCAGCATGGAGGGTGATATCGAACGTCAAGTTCTCCTCAAGCTCAACCCCCAAGAGCTCCTTAGCCAACTGCAAGTGACCACTACTTGAGACTGGCAGAAACTCCGTGAGACCCTGCACAGCGCCCAAAACCATAGACTCTAAAACCTCCATAGCTACTCCTTAACCTTAAAGCGTTTCATAATACCGAAGCCCACAACCACGAAGCCTGCAACGACAACGATAGGGGCTAGGGTGATACGGCGAAACGAGAATATCGAGCTATCGAACTCGGTAGCCGTGTGCTCGCCACCACCCGACATAAGCAAAAAGCCTAAAAAGAGGAGCACCACACCCACAAGAATAGTGATGTAGTTCTTCTTTGTAAAAGGCATCTGCTCGTTGTTAACTTCCTTATTCATACTAATATAGATAAATCTTATTTGAACGCATATTCACAAACTTATTCACCGCCACAGCGCTAAACAACACCGTCACCACAACGCCAAGCACTACAACCACAGCCACAATAGTAGCCACATCGCCCATAGCCAACATCCTAATACCGTCGATAGCGTGGCTCTCAGCACCATAGACTACGCCAGCCATAAGTGCCGAAGCGATAACTCCCGATGCCAAGCCCTGCTTAACGGCATTACCCAAGAAGGGGCGCATAATATACCACTTCGTAGCTCCCACAAGCTTCATAGTATTGATAAGATAGCGCTTCGAATATACTACAAGGCGGATAGTATTGCTAAGCAATAGCAACGAGATAAGCAACAGCAAGCACAAGAATAACACAAGGGCAATATTGGTCTGCTTGATTGTACGGTGCATACCCTCCACAATCTCAACCGGTGGCACAGAGACATACTCCACACCCTCCAACGTACGAAGAATATCGGCAATCTCCTCAACGCCCTTTCTATCAGCATAATCGGTATGCAACGACACCTCGTAGCTATCGAGCAGCGGATTCTCGCCTAAGAGCAGGTCGAGGTCCACGATAAACTGCTTGCGGAAACTCTCATCAGCAATCTTTTCATCCTTGCTAATGTACTGGTAACCAACGCACACAGATCGATCCTCGAGCATCATCTCCAAAGCCTTACGACTCTCCTCGCTGATATCGTTGTTCACCTCCACCGAGAGTACAACACTCTCCTTAAGTGTGCGGGCTGCAGATAGCGCCGAAAGAGTTACATACGACACCACACCCACCATAAAGAGCACCAACGAGATACTTATCGTGGAGATTATATACGAACGCATCACCTTGCGCCTTATACGTTTATCATTTGCCATACCAAATATATTAAACTGAAAAGTGAAAGGTTAAAACTGAAAAGTGTAGTGTCTGCGACTTTTTATTAGGGAGATTAGGGAGATGGTATCAAGCGAAACACTAAACTCTCTAAATTCACTAAATTCCCTTCTCACTTTTCAGTTTTTACTTTTTACTTTTTATTATCATCATTAATGCACGCACCACAAAGAGCAATACCACAATGCTACATATCGCCATTATGGTTGAGATAAGACCCCAGTGTGGCGCTCTAAAGCTCCACTCGACCGTATGCTTACCTGCAGGGAGCTCCATACCACGTAGGATATAGTCGGCTACGAAGTAGTCTGCCTCCTTACCGTCAATCTTCACTGTCCAACCCTCGGGGAAGTATATCTCCGAGAATACCGCCAACGCCTCGGCTGGGGCATCATACTCATACTTGAGGTAATTTGGCGCATACTCCACCAACTCAATCTCGCCACTGCAGTCGTAGGACTCCTCGACATCGGCACCCTCGACAATAGCGCAATCGTAAAGGAACTCTCTACCAAGAGCATCAAGAGCATCACTCGCCGAAGTAGCCTTGTAGGTGGTAGAGACAAACCACGCAGGACCATTAGGCTCAATACCCATAGCTGCCTCCAATGGCATAGCCTCACCATTGTAGATAACATAGCGTGTATTTAACGCAGCCAAAAGTTCGCTGTCGAGATTCTCCAAGTAGCGTTTAATGACATCCTGATAGCGACCGAGCTTCGCGCCGTGGTAGCCTCCTACAGAGCGGTGGAAGTAGGATGCACGGGCTGAGTTGAATGGATCACCACTATCGAGGTCCATCACTCTAAATCCCAAATCCGTATCTTCAAGAATATCTATATCTGCAGCCGTAGCAACGTGCTCGGTAGGCTTCTGCGCATACCACTTATCATCAGTGATATAGCGCTTCGCAACACCCGACAAATCCCAGACAACCAACACACCCAACACCACAGCAAGAGCCACATGATACCAACGTTTACCCTTTCGCTCACGCAACAGAGCATAGCCTACAATCGCTGCTGCTGAGAGTGTCACAAAGCCTATAGTACGCCAAGCATCAGCCATAAGGGCAGCACTACGACCCTCACGCACAGCTTCACACAACTGCTCAACCCAAAGCTCCCTGCCATACTCCTCGTAGATATCGGTAATGCCGTAGTCGGCAGTAAACATCATAACCAGCACAGCCGCTACAATAATGCCGTAGGCGATAAGGGTTCTGCGAATCAATATCTTTGACGGTATCTCCTGTGTCACAAGACGGTATACTGCGCAAGCACACAATAGCGGTACACTCCACTCCAATACAACAAGTGCCATAGAGACCGTTCTAAAGCTACTATAGCCTGGTAATAGGTCATACATAACTTCGTAGAAGCCCATAATATTTGCACCCCACGCCAAAAGCAGAGCAAAGAGGCTCACTACAACAACCCATAATGTTGAACGCCAGCCGTATAGCAACAAAGCAAGAAGGGCAAGGAAGATAGCCACAGCACCCAAGTAGGTAGGGCCTGCGGTGTATGGTTGTTTACCCCAGTAGTCAAAACAAGTGTTTTCCTGCAAATATCTCATATAACTATCATGGATAGCGTAGAGATCATTATAGAATGCCTCGTCACCAGACTCGAGAGCATAGTTTATATCCTGCTGACTAACACCCTCCTCAATGAGCATATTTGTATAGCCTTGTAGCGCCATATCAAAGATCTTATTTTGCACACTACGGCGCTGTACGACCTCGGTAGCAGCCTCATTAACATCGTATGACCAGCTACCCATATAGTTCGGAACGAGCATATTGCAACTCTCGGCAATACCATAGCTCCAAGCCGTATTGTAGGCAATCTTATCTTCGCGCGCTTTAGCAGCATCCACAGCCTCACTTGCAACACGTGTAGTATGCTTCTGGTGCTCCATAGTGTACCATAGCGGTGCTATATTCGAGCCCACGGCAACAAGAGCCGCGACAGCAAGTATAGCAGTACGCTTCCATAACTCCTTCATAACACCACGTCGCCACGACTTCACCATCTCGGAAATCCAGAGGGCAAGGCAGACAAACAAGAAGTAATATGTGATTTGAGGATGGTTAGCTCCGAGCTCCAACGAGCCAAAGAGGGCTGCAAGAGCCGTACCGAGCCACAAATTACGCTTTAGAGCGCACCACACCGCACCTACCAATGGTGGAGCATAGACCAAAGCCCACATCTTGGTGATATGACCTGCATCGATGATTAGGAAGAAGTAGGTAGAGAGACCATACGCCAAGCCTGCAATGATACCAATCCAAGGGCTAATGCCCATAAGCACCACCGCAACCATCATCATCAGCATCGCCATAAAGGTCATATTCATAGGGCTGTCAAGAACACCCACAACGCCACTCGCACCACGCTTAACGTACTGTGTAGGATACTCTACATCAATAAGATATGCGGGCATACCCGAGAACATATTACCTGTCCACTGAGCATCCTCGCCCGTAGCCTCGCGATAGTCCTTGATATCCTTCGACATACCGGCATACTGCGCGATATCGCCCTGCTGAAGCGACTTACCCTCGAACTGCGGAGCGTAAAACGCATAGGAGACACCAAAGAATAGCGCCACCGCCACCACCCACGGCGTAATCTTACTACCGCATAATTTCTCAACCACTCTGATGATAATATTGCTCTGCTCCATATATGCCTTTTTACATAGGTAAATAAATCGGACAAAGATAGTAAAAATTTGTGAAAACTTAAAAAACCATAACAAAAGTTGAAAGGCTAAACCTTTTAAGGTAGAGGCAAAAAGCCTCCTAAGAGAGCCAACGGGTATTTGCTATTGCCCCTCACCTTTCACAACTCTTTACCAACCCTTTGTCAGGACCTACAGCAGCAGCTAAAAAAAGGGGGATGACTAAAAGCTACTTAGCCATCCCCCACTTCTTAAAAGGTTGAATAAAAATATGTAGTTTTAGGCTTAAGTTCCTTTTCACCGCTCACGCTCGGCATAGTTCGCAAGCGGTCTCTGCCCTCGCTTACTCGCGGCGTTGCGAAGCCCGAAAAAAGCAGGAAGCCTTTATAACGAAGCGCTATTTCACACCTGCCATCTCAAATATCTTATCCAAATCGGTAATCTTCTGTTTCTTAACCTGCTTATTGATATTCGCAATATCAGGGTTAGCTATCGCCTGCAAGTAGAGGTGCTGGACACTCAACAACGCATCGATAGTGGCAAAGTCAACATTCGCAGACCAAGCAAGGTTACAACCCTTGTAGTATGCTACGTAAACCTTGTAGATTGCTGAAGCTGTAGACTTTAGCTCAACAATACTCTCATGATTATCCAAGACCTTAGCTCTTAGCTCCACAAACTCCATACATCTTTTCTGGATATCGATATAGTCATCCAAAACGGCGATGCCCTTATCAGCACTCCAAGTTAAATCGCGAGTCTTGCAGTGTGCCGCGTACGCCTTGTTAATATCCCTATAATTAGAGTACTCCTCGTCGATAATATCGTCATTACTCTGAATCTCGTCGAGTCTATCAACGAAGGTCATAACGCTATTCTGCAACTCCACAAAGCCGTCGAACTTGTCGGTCTGATACTCTGCAGTCCACGAGAAGTCGAGGCTCTTTTTGTACTTCAAATATGCCTTGTGCACATCCTTTCTCTCGGCACACTTATTGGCAATGTTATCATCCAAAGCCGCAATCTCGGCAATCTTCTGAACATACTGACGCACACCACTCTGCACATCCATATAACGCTGCAACTTGTCGATATTGCTCTCTGCGCTCCACGACATATCGCGTGCGTCGCAATACTTCTTATAGCTCTTAACCAATGGCTTATTAGTAGCATAGTCTGCTACTATAGCACCATCATCCTCGACAATCTTCTTGCGCAACTCCACAAACTCCACGATGCCCTTCTGAGTCTCCAACAAACCCTCTTTTGCGGCGATAATACCCTTGAGGTCTCCCTCTGGGAGGCTTGCATTTACGACATTCACATAGCTCTTGTATGCGTTGTAGATCTCACGGTCAAGAGCACGGATATCAACCTCATTCGCGCTAATCTTAGCATCCAACTCATCAATTACATCGTAGTCATTCTTAACATTTACGAAGTTAGAACTCTGTAGCGTAGCATCAAAGTCGATGGCCATATCATCCTGCTTGCGAGTGATATAGATAGCCATATCGAAAGTCTTATAACGTGCTGTGTTTCTGTTTGTTGTAGTGATAGCCTCCACTGCAATATCCAATGTTGCAGAGATAGCGTAGTGCGACTTATCAATCTTCTGAACCTCCTTAAGCTCGTATGCTACAACAGGTAAATCGCGCTTAGGAACTTCGGTACAAACGAGGTTTTTATAACTAATCAAGACCTCACCCGAGAGCCAATCCACAGCTAACTTCTTGCACGCCTGAGCAATCTCCTCGGCACGCTTTGCAGCCTTCTCACGGATAGCTTCGTGGCGCGCCTCTGGTGAGTTATCCACAAGATTCTCCAAGTCGATATCCTGTGCTATACAGTAGTTCTCAAATTTATCGCGGCTATAGTAAGCTATAGTGTCGTGCATCTCGAATACCACAACATTCTCGTCGTACTCACAAGTACTGAAGGTCTTAAAAATGGTGTTTACGTCGCTGAAGTAGACCTCAATCTCCGAGAATGGAAGCGTGTCGATAGACTCCATTCGCGCCTGGTGTATAATCTGCAACAACTCTGCCAACTGCTCCTTTGTGAAGTAGACATCTACGCTATAGTTACTCCAATCAGGGTCGCCGATGCAGTATGTGCTAAGCTCGTGCTGCTGGTGCACCGACGCGTAGTACATCTGGCACGCCTCGTCAAACTCCATACTCTGAGTATAGCCAAAGGTATCGCTATAACTACAACGGTTGGTCCTCACGGCATCTGCAACCTCCTCCTTCATCTTCTGATATCCCTCCTCCGAGAGTGTCACAAGGCGGTCAAGGTAGGCAATGCCCACCAAACTCGACTGCGAGAAGCTATAAGAGCCCATATCCTCGAATGGCATACCGTCGTGAAGAATATACGACCAAGCAATCTCGCCAAGGTTGAGGCTATCTCTACGAACAACGATATTCTCGCCCAACAAATCCTCCTCGGTAAGACTTCCCGATGCATACTCCATAGCTCTTTCAACAAGCACATCGTCGTAATCATCACTGTTTGTCACAATTCCATTCAAGTAAGTAGTCTGCGAACCACCCATCCACACCTTATAATCCCGAACACCAGTAAACTGCCCCTCGTCGGTCAACGAGCCCGACAGCGAAAAAATTATACCGTCGGCATCTGGAGCAGTTACAGAGTATGCGCCTACGAGTATACCATCTTTGTAGTTCACATCCACCTCAGTGCGGTACGAAGGGTAGCTCACAGTGAAGTTACCATCTGGCAAGCCTCGCTTAAAGTTACCCCTAAAAGTATATGTAGCACCCTCCTTTTCGCCACTCGACGCTTTAAGAGTCATACTACCATCCATAGTAAGCGGACCATCGAGATAACCCTCTGAGTGATTACCCTTTAGGCTGTAGTTACCCTTGACAGCAACAGTAGTGTCGTCGTAGTCAACAACCTCATCAAGTGTAGCCTTCATTGTAAATGGTCCATCCTTTAGCTTCTCACCATTCTCCTGCAAGATGTACTGATAGTTGTAGTCGCCCACGAATCTCATCTCGAAGTCGGCACCAAAGGTCTCTGTTGCCTTGCGCACCTGCTGCGACCATGCAGTGGTCACACTCACAGCAAAGAGTGCAATTAATAAAAGCTTGTGTCTCATAGTATAGTTGTTTTAATTTTTGTCTCCACCACCCAAAGGGGTAAATTGATAATGCAACACCACAAAGATAGTAAAAAAAGTAAAAATAGAAAGAAAAAAGGGTGAAAGAGTGGCGCATTTTGCATGGAGATTTGATTATTTTTAGAGTGTAGAGAGTTTTTGATATACGACTGGGACAGAAAAGAGAGAAGAACTGACAACAAAACTGGGTATCACATAAGATGTTTGCGTCATCTACAGACTATGCCTTTCCATCGCCTCTTTAGCTTCAGCTATCCCTGCTTGTCTAAAAAAACAAATCTTCGCCCAAAACGCCCCACACTTTTTACTTTTCAATTTTCACCTTTCGCATTTTTTTACTATCTTTGTACGAATTATGCGCGCGTATGTGTAAGATTTTAAAATATATTTTCACTATCATACTACTACTCAGTGGGTTGACTACCACTGAGAGAGTTGTTGCGCAGTATTATAGTTGGGGTGTCGATTCGCCACAGCATCGCTGGAAGCAGATGAAGACAGATAATTATCGTGTGGTATATCCCGATACGGCTGCAAATATTGCATCGCGTATGATGTTTTACCTCGACACCATAAAAGATGATATCAGCTACGGATATAGGCATCCTGCGATGTCGATACCATTTGTTGTACACCCCGAGAACTTCAACTCCAACGGTCTTGTGATGTGGATGCCACGACGCGTAGAGTTCCTCTCTACACCGAATACCAGTTCCTACGCCACGCCGTGGGTAAAGCAGCTCATAGCCCACGAGTATCGTCACGCGGTGCAGTACAACAACCTCAACCGTGGTGTCTTCAAGACCTTCAGCTATATCCTTGGTCAGCAGAGCTCAACCATAAGTCTACTCGTTATGCCTCTATGGGTTTTGGAGGGCGACTCTGTGATGGCGGAGACCGAGATGACAACCTTTGGTCGCGGTCTACAACCCTCATTCACGCTTACATATCGTGCTTACGGCGATGTGGGTGGGGCGTACAAAAATATAGATAAGTGGTTCTGTGGCTCCTACAAAGATTATATTCCTGACCACTATCAACTTGGCTACCTTCTCTCGCGCAATGTCTACAACAAGACTGGACACACTATAGGCGACGGGTTGGCAGAGATTACAACGCGCCGCCCATATATGGTATTATCGACCTCATGGACTCTAAATACCCTCTTTGGCACTACCGAGACGGAGCTCTTCCACGAGACCTTCGACTCTCTGAAGGAGCATTGGAGCACACTCCCTACCGAGCAGACAACGACCTATATCCCTATCCCTGAACCTACGTCGCACACGATATATTCGCATCCACAGGTTACATACGACGGTGATATCATCCTCCTCAAGGAGGATCTCGACCGCCCTACAGCCTTTGTGCGTCTCGACAGCATCGGCGTAGAGCGTCGCATCGCCTACACAGGAGCTATCTCAACACGTCCAGCACTAAGCAAGACGGGAAGACTCTGGTGGACCGAGTATCGTCGTAGCCCACTCTTCGACCACGAGGTGCACTCGACACTATGCTATATGGATCTTGCCGAGGAGAGACCACGCTACTTCGCCGAGCATAGCAATGTTCTCTATCCAACCCCTACCGTGGGTCACGGCATCGCATGGGCAGAGTACTCACCAAGCGGGCTCTATACAATCGTGGTTAATGGTGCTACAGAACTCGACGAGCGCACCCCACTACCATACGGTAGCGAGGTACACGGCATGGCGTGGGATGATACAACACAGGGACTATACGTCCTTATCACCGACGACAATGGTATGCATATCGCTCGCGTGGTGCGAGGTGGCACAGAGAGGGTTACACAACCGTCATACTCTACCCTTAGCGACCTCCGTGCTTCAGGAGGAAAACTCTACTTCGGCTCTATAGCCTCGGGTCTTGATGAGCTACACTACTACGACCTTAAGGAGGGCAAGGAGTACCGCATATCGCAGTCGCGCTACGGCTCCTTCAGCCCTATGCCATACGACGACAACCACGTTATAGCCACCTCATACGACAGACGCGGCTACCTACCTGTGATGCAGGATATGGAGCATCGAAAGGAGGTTACATACGCCCCACACCCTCCAAAGATACTCCTTCCGGAGGGCAGAGAGTGGAATGTAGTAAACCTCGATACGGTGCGCTTTACCGCCACCGATGCCGAACGTATTGCGGAGCAGACGCCACCTAAGCGCTTTAGCAAGTTCGGTCACATGTTCAACATCCACAGCTGGGCACCAGCATCATACGACCCATACGAGATTACCGAGGAGTCTTCGATAGCATTCAACTTCGGTGGCACGATAATGTCACAAAATATCCTCTCCACAACCGAGGGCTTCCTCACATACGGCTGGAATGCTCAGGAGGGCTCGGTATGGAAGGGTCTTGTGCGCTACTATGGTTTAGGTCTTAACCTCTGGGTACGAGGCACATACGGCGGTCAACAGATGCTCTATAGAGTGAAGATGTGGGACCCTGCAAATCGCGAGGAGATATACCCCGATAGACCAAAGTTGGGTCGCTACTACTCTACCACCGTAGGCGCTACTCTACCACTTCTTTTGAGTCGTGGTTACCACACTCGTCAGCTCGCCCTATCTACCGTGTGGAGTCTCTCGAACGGTATGACAGCGAACGTAGGCAAGCTCTCATTCGAGAATGGCACATTTGGCAATATCCGCAAGATTGGCTATAGCGAGGGTGTTCAGCAGCTCTCTGTAGCAGCCACCTTCCAAGACTATGTGCGTCAGGCACACCGCGACTTCTTGCCTCCATGGGGCTTTGTGGCGCAGGGTAGCTATACGCTCAACCCTACCAGCGAGGCTATGGGTCACCTTGTTGTGGGCTACGCCAAGCTCTATACACGAGGCTTCTATCCACACCACTCCTTCTCTATCGAGGCAACCTACCAAAACACCTTTGGAGGCTTCCAGTCGAAGGATGTGCTCTCGGAGCTATCGTTTAAGTCTACGCGCCTACTACCACGAGGCTTCTCGTCGTACGAGATTGCTAATAAAAATTATGTGGCTACGGCGCTCAACTACCACATGCCTATATGGTATCCCGAGGCAGGTATCCGTGGTACGATATACGTCAAGCGCGTGCGCCTCAACACAGGTCTCGACTTCGCCTCGTTCTACAACCCTACGTTCGACATTATGACAGGCGATGTACTCAAGCACCGACAGCATATAGGCTCATGCGGCATAGATCTCGGTGTCGACTTTAATGTGTTGGCAATGCCCGAGGCCGCAACAATATCGGCAAAGTTCTCGTTATATAGACGTGTAGTATCGCTCAGTCCGCTCCGTGGCGGTAAGTTCTACTACTCATTCTCTATAGGCTTGCCATTTTAGGAATTAAGTAAATACTAACATAGACAATGGAGACAACAAACAAGAAAGGCTCACAGCAGACAAACAAGACTACCGCTAAAAAGTGGAGCATTAAGAGGATTACCATCCTCTCGCTCTGGACGCTCTTAGTTGTAGGCGTTCTCTCTGTGGCAGCACTCTTCCTCCTTGCGCGCTTCGAGGTGCTCGGTCCTATGCCTACCTTCGATGACTTGGAGAACCCTAAGACCAATCTTGCAACGCAGATATACTCTGCCGATGGCGAGATTATCGGTACATACTTTATCGAGAATAGAACATACCTCTCATACGAGGAGCTCTTCTCGGAGGATCGTAGCAAGTGGCTCGAGATCGACGGTCATAAGCTCCCAGTTATCGTGGCGGCACTTATCGCCACCGAGGATGTGCGCTTCTTCGACCACGCAGGTATCGACTTCACCGCTACGGCGCGTGCCGGTATTAAGACCGTGATTCTCCGCCAGTCCGATCAGGGTGGTGGTAGTACCATTACTCAGCAGTTGGCTAAGAACCTCTACAAGACACGTCGTTTTAAGGCTGGTCTACAGGGCAACGCTGGCACTTTGGCTGCCAAGGCTCAGGAGTATGTTATTGCAACACAGCTCGAGTACAACTACACCAAGGAGGAGATCGTGGCTATGTACCTCAATACCGTGGAGTTCTCCAACTCCAACTTTGGTATTAAGTCGGCAGCCAACAACTTCTTCGGCAAGGAGCCTCGCGACCTTACAATCGAGGAGGCTGCCGTTATCGCTGGTCAGGTAAAGGCTCCAGGAACATACGCCCCACTAAAGCAGGGCGAGCCTAACGAGAGGGCTCGTGAGCGTCGTAATACCGTCCTCGACCGTATGGCAGTGGCAGGAGCTATTAGCAAGCATACAGCCGACTCACTCAAGGCACTTCCTATCGACCTTACGCGCTATCGCCGTGTTGCCGATGCCCACAACGAGGGTACTGCAACCTACTTCCGCGAGATGGTACGACGCACGATGATGATGCCTGAGCCTCAGCGCAGTAACTACTACACAGAGTGGGACTACAACCAGGCTATGAAGCAGTATAAGGAGAATCCTCTCTATGGCTGGTGCTACAAGAACCTTAAGGCTAATGGCGAGCCATACGATATCTACCGCGACGGTCTGAAGATCTACACCACCGTAGATGCCCGTATGCAGCGCTATGCCGAGCAGGCTATGAAGGAGCACATGCGCGACCATGTACAGCCTCAAATGGAGAATCAGATTAAGAGTCGCGGTGGCTCACTCTTCCCCAACCTCACCAAAGCAGAGTCGGAGGCTAAGATTGACGCAGCAATGCGCCAAACAGACCGCTGGCGCTCGATGGCTAAGGATGGAGTTAGTGAGGAGAAGATTCTTGCGAGTTTCCAGACCCCACAGAAGATGCGTATCTTCACCTTCCGTGGCGAGCGCGATACGGTAATCACTCCACGCGACTCAGTAAAGCACTACAAAAAGATTATGCGCGCCTCGTTCGTAGCCATAGACCCTACTACGGGCTATGTACGCGCCTACGTTGGAGGTCCAGACTACCGCCACTTTAAGTTCGATGGTGCTACGCAGGGTAAGCGTCAGGTGGGCTCTACAGCCAAACCTTTCATCTACACCTTTGCTATCGACCATCTCGGACTATCTCCTTGTACACCAGTGCCTAACGTACCAGTCTCTATCGAGACCCCAAGTGGTATCTGGTCGCCTAAGGAGGCTGGAAACGTGGAGTACACAGGAACATACCCACTATACTGGGGTTTGGCTAATAGCCGCAACAACTACTCGGCATGGATTATGAAGCAGGCAAAGCGCCCAGAGGCCGTAGCAGACTTTATCCACGATATCGGTATTGAAAGCTACATCGACCCAGTTGTAGCCCTCTGTATCGGTTCGTGGGACAGCAATACCTTTGAGATGGCATCGGCATACTCAACCTTTGCCAACCAGGGTGTGCATATCGACCCTATTTTCGTGACTCGCATTGAGGATAGCCAGGGTAACCTCCTTGCTTCGTTCACACCTAAGACCGAGGATGTACTCTCTAAGCGCGTGGCATACACAATGATTACGATGATGGAGCGCGTAGTTACGATGGGTACTGCTCGACGTATGATCTACGAGTTCGGTTTCGATAACGTGGAGATTGCTGCCAAGACGGGTACTACCAACGACAATGTCGATGCTTGGTTTATGTGCGCCGTACCAAACCTCGTTATGGGCGTATGGGTTGGTGGCGAGGAGAATGGCATCCACTTCACCCACAGCGCCGATGGCTCGCGTATAGCGCTACCTATCGCAGGTAAGTTCCTTACAAAGGTCTACAACGACGGCTCGTTGGGTGTCGACCGTGAGGACCGCTTTGTGCGCTCGGACGAGCTTCCAGACTACTCTTGCGGAGGCGAGGAGACCGAGGAGGGTGAGACCGAGGAGGTCACGGATGACACACTCTTCTTCGGTGACGAAGATGATTTCTTTTAGCGATATTTAACATTAACGTTCAACACTATATAACTATATAAGTATGAAGATAGCAATCGTTGGAGCAAGTGGCGCTGTTGGCCAGGAGTTCCTTTCAATACTTGAGAATCACCCAATGCCAATAGAGGAGCTTTTGCTCTTTGGCTCTAAGCGTAGCGCTGGCACTACCTACCGCTTCCGCGGCGAGGATATCGTAGTGCGCGAGCTACAGCATAACGACGACTTCAAGGATGTAGATGTAGCCCTCTGCTCGGCAGGAGGCTCTACCTCGGTGGAGTTCGCCGATACTATCACCAAGCATGGTGCCTTTATGATTGACAACTCATCTGCCTTCCGTATGGAGGAGGATGTACCTTTGGTGGTGCCTGAGGTCAATGGCGAGGATGCCTTCAACGCACCACGCCGCATCATTGCAAATCCTAACTGCACTACTATTCAGATGGTTGTAGCATTGAACGTGATTGAAAAGTTGTCCCACATTGAGCGCGTACACGTTGCCACCTACCAGTCGGCAAGTGGTGCTGGAGCTACGGCAATGCAGGAGTTCTCGGAGCAGCAGCGCTCGGTAGTCGAGGGCAAGGAGCCAAAGGTGGAGAAGTTCGCCTACCAGCTCGCTTGCAACCTTATTCCTCATATCGACGTGTTCCAAGAGAACGATTACACTAAGGAGGAGATGAAGATGTACCACGAGACCCGCAAAATTATGCACTCGGATATACGCGTTTCGGCTACTTGTGTCCGCGTTCCCGTTATGCGCGCCCACTCTGAGGCTGTATGGGTAGAGACTGAGGAGGAACTCTCTATCGAGCGAGTACGCGAGGCCTTTGCCGAGGCTGAGGGTATCGTACTCCTCGACGAGCCAGCTAAGAAGAGCTACCCTATGCCTCTCTTTGCCGAGGGCAAGGATCCAGTATATGTAGGTCGTATCCGCAAGGACTTGGGCTCGGAGCGAGGTCTATCGTTCTGGTGCGTAGCCGACCAAATCCGCAAGGGCGCAGCCTTGAACGCGATCCAGATTTTGGAACTACTTGTGGCTGGCAAATAGCCTACAAAAGGGTTGTGTTATTTGGATAACAATTTTTTTATTCAATTATTGCAATTAACCATATTTTTGTGTATCTTTGCCACAAAATAGACTTAATAAGCGAAAAAAGAGTAAATTATTAAAGTAAAAGTATAACCTAAAACAACTAAATTATTATGGAAATCCCATTTGCAGAAGCGTATCGCATTAAGATGGTTGAGCCTTTGAAGAAGAGCACACGCGCTGAGCGTGAGCAGTGGCTCAAGGATGCACACTACAACCTATTCGGCCTTAAGTCAGAGCAGGTATACATCGACTGTTTGACAGACTCTGGTACTGGTGCTATGAGCGACCGTCAGTGGGCTGCTATGATGACTGGTGACGAGGCTTACGCTGGTTCAAAGTCTTTCTTCGAGCTTAAGGAGACTATCGGCAAGATCACAGGTTTCGACTATGTAATCCCTACACACCAGGGTCGTGCAGCT
>JAEIGA010004215.1_pt1 | contig 22268 bp, 16 predicted proteins | sample 9270691 | NCBI WGS metagenome assembly JAEIGA01 (sample SAMN17057246, study PRJNA624740) | gut metagenome | biome: biome; isolation source: fecal sample | host: Bos grunniens | place: China: Xizang | collected 2019 | reverse complement strand
GGTAAGAAGATCCGTAAGAAAGACCTTGGTATGATGGCTATGAGCTACGGTTATGTATACGTTGCACAGGTTGCAATGGGAGCATCTCCTGCACAGTACTTCAACGCAATCAAGGAGGCAGAGGCATACGACGGACCTTCACTCATCATCGCATACGCTCCATGTATCAACCACGGTCTCAAGGCCGGTATGGGTCTGAGCCAGAAAGAGGAGAAACTTGCAGTTGAGTGCGGTTACTGGCATCTTTACAGATACAACCCTGCCCTTGAGGGAACAGAGAAGAATCCTTTCACTCTCGACAGCAAGGAGCCTGACTGGAGCAAGTTCCAGGACTTCCTGAAGGGTGAGGTACGTTTCGCTTCGCTCTACAAGATGTATCCTGACTCTGCTGAGGAGCTTCTTCAGAAGACCGAGGAGTTTGCAAAGCTCCGTCTTGAGACTTACAAGAGACTTGCTAAATAACGATTATGAATACTGTAATCAGAATATTTGCGACAGCTGCAGCTATGCTTGCAGCTGTCGCTGCTTACGCACAGCCTGCAATCGGGCTGAGACCTTCAGAGACAGTGCTCTTTTATGCCGACAGCTTCGAAGGCATCTCTGACCCTGTATTCGGCGAAAAGATCGTATATGCCGGATTCGAGATGAAGGAAAGCAATAAGATTGAAAAGGCTGAGAGCATCAACAATCGTGGCAATATATTCAACATGTCTGAACACGCCCGCATGGACATGTATTTTCCAAAAGAGAAGAACGGGCAGATGGTCATCGTTTGTCCTGGAGGCGGATATGGAGCCCTTGCGACTTACCACGAAGGACTTTATGTCGCACAGTGGATGCTCGAGCGCGGAATAAGCGTGGCTGTGGTGAAATACCGTATGCCGAACGGTCATAAGAGTGTGCCTCACAGCGATATGGAGAATGCATTCCGATATTGCCGGGCGAACGCCGATGCCTGGGGCATAGATCAGATAGGTGTAATGGGATTCTCAGCTGGAGGGCATCTGGCGGCTACAACATCGACTATGTGGACTGAAAGCCTCACAAGGCCGGACTTCTCCATACTCATTTATCCGGTGATAACTATGGAAGTAGGCCTCACACACAAGGGCACCAGAGAAAACCTGCTTACAGAAAAAGCAATCTGGAGCGAACACAATTCTGAGAAGTACTCACTTGAGAATCAGGTGACAAGGTTCACTCCTCCTACATTCCTCGCCCTCAGTTCTGACGACAGGACAGTACCGGCAGAGAACAGCCTCAGATATTACAACAGACTGATAGACAACGAGGTATCTGCAGAGATGCACATCTACCCTGTCGGTGGTCACGGCTGGGGATTCCCTGCGCAGAACGTAGAGAGCAATGAGACTGACATACTCAGCTATGCAAGAGCGGAGTTCGAGGCATCTCTTGAAAGATGGCTTGAAGGTATCAGAAAGAAGTAAGGTATGTCTTCAGAATACGGCATAGCCTTGTGCAGGCAAATGATGGCGTAGGCTGGAAAAGGACATCGAAATACGTAGTTTTTTCTTGGGTGACTTTATAGTCACCCATTTTTGGTGCCGGTCCGGCAGAGATGCGGAGCCTCGATATGGAATCTGCAGGAATCTCGAACGGAGAATCCGATGAAGGCTTGAGAGAGATGCTCAGATCAGCATCATCAAAAATAGCACGCTCGAATGTCACCTCCGGATGAAGGGCGATGAAAGACTCGAGAGAAGGGGCGATGAAATATGCATAAAGTTCCTCTGAGGCAGAGATTTTCACTGATGTCGGAGGAAAGGCGGAGAACATATTCCCCATATCTTCGCACATTGCCAGCATAGACTTTGCATAGTCCATAAACACCCTGCCTTGGGAGGTAAGCACAACTTCTCCGCGAAGCCTGTCGAAAAGCTTTCTCGAAGTCAACTTCTCCAGGTCGGCAATATTCTGGCTTACAGCAGGTTGAGTAACTCCCAACAGCGCTGCCGCCTTGGTGAAGCTTCCCTCTTGAGCCACGGCAATGAATACCTTCAATCTGAAATCCTCTAACATCATCCTTGAATTTGCACAAATATAGAAATTTCTGAAGTTTTTAGCTATATTTGTAGCTTATAATATGATAACGCGTCTAACTTATCAAAGAAACAACCGAAACGAACAAATAATTAAAGTATGAAACGTTTATTCATTTTCATTGCAGCGATCTTTGCTGCTGCAACAGTTTTCGGTCAGAATCCGCTTCCGAATGATCCTGCAGTAAGGACAGGAAAGCTCGAGAACGGAATGACCTATTACATCCGCCACAACGAGCAGCCTGCTCAGAGAGCGGAATTCTACCTTGCTACTGACGTCGGAGCATTCCAGGAAAGCGATGACCAGGACGGTCTCGCACACTTCCTTGAGCACATGTGCTTCAACGGTACGAAGAACTTCCCTGGAAAGGCACTCCTCGAGTGGCTTCAGAGCATCGGAGCCGAGTTCGGAAGAAACATTAACGCTTCGACAGGATTCGAGCAGACACAGTATATGCTCAACAACATACCTGTGATCAGGGAAAGCATCATCGACTCATGCCTTCTCGTGCTTCACGACTATTCTCACTTCGTAACCAACGATCCTGCTGAGATCGATGCGGAAAGAGGTGTGATCCTCGAGGAGAGACGTACCAGAAGAGATGCGAGCTGGAGAATGTTCGAGAAGTCACTTCCATATTATTATGGCGGCACCCCATACGCCAGAAGAACCCTTATCGGAGGTGAGGAGCAGCTTAAGACATTCGCATACGAGAGCCTTACAAACTTCTACGAGACCTGGTGCCGTCCTGACCTTCAGGCTGTAATCGTGGTTGGAGACGTGGATGTGGATCAGGTAGAGGCAAAGATCAAGAGCATTTTTGCTGACATCCCTGCAGCAGAGAATCCACAGGAGAAGATCCTGCACAAGATTCCTGATAATGTAGAGCCTATAATAGGCATCATCACTGACCCTGAGGCTACATCTTCAAGCATCGAGGTTATGTGGAAGAGCGAGCCGATGCCTAAGCAAATGATGAACACAGACGTAGCGTTCATGATGGATCTCGTCAAGAGCTATGTACGTCTTATCATGCGCGAGCGCTTCACAGACATAACATCGAAGCCGGATGCACCGTTCCTCGGAGCGAACTTCTACATCAGCAGCCTCTGCAACTCCTGCGATGCCACTATGGGTACCGTATCATTCAAGGAAGGCGATGCCATCAATGCTTTTGCAGCATTTATGACCGAACTCGAGAAGATGAAGAGATTCGGATTTACAGATGGAGAAGTGCAGCGTGCAAAGGACAACATCATCAGCAACTACGAGCGTGCTGTAGAGGCAGCTCCTACACGCAAGAATGCGGAATATGTCTATCCTCTTCTCTACAACTTCTACAACAATGAACCATACATGGATCCCGAGACAGAGCTTCAGCTTGCACAGATGGTATGCGCCCAGCTCAATGCAGCAGTACTCAGCCAGGTAGCAGCTCAGGTTATCACTGACGAGAACATGGTAATCCTTTACAACGGTCCGGAAAAGGAGGGTCTCGCAAACCCTACAGAGCAGGAGATCGCAGAAGTCCTCGCATCAGTCAAGAACGCAGAGATCGCAGCAAACGCAGAGGAGAACCTCAACGAGCCGTTCATCAGCGGAGATCTCAAGGGATCTAAGGTGAAGAAGGAAGGAAAGACCATCTACGGAGCCACCGAGTGGACCCTCAAGAATGGAGTGAAGGTTATAGTGCTCCCTACACAGCACAAGCAGGATCAGATCCTCTTCAACATCCAGAAGAACGGAGGACAGACTCTTATCGCAACCGAGGACAAGCCTTCATTCGAAGACAACATCTGGACATTGTTCCTCAACAACTCCGGTATTTCAAAGTTCTCTGGTACCCAGGTGCCTAAGATGCTTGCTGGAAAGAACCTCAGCGTGACTCCATACATCGGAGGAACAAAGCACGGAATAAGCGGTTCAAGCACTCCTAAGGATTTCGAGACTGCTCTTCAGATTGCTTATCTCTACTTCGCTGACCCTCGTTTTGACGAGAGCGAATACCAGACCGGCATCCAGCAGATCAAGGCTATCCTTCCTAACATTGCAAAGAATCCTCAGTTCGTATTCCAGAACGAGATGAACAAGATCATCTACGGCAACGACCCTCGCGTTGTGGAGCTCAACGAGGAGACTCTTGCAAAGGCTGACCTTGCAACTATCGAGAGAGTATATCGCGAACTGTTCAAGGATGCGGCAGGAGCTACTCTCCGAATCGTAGGTAATGTTGACCCTGAGGCCATCAAGCCTATGATAGAGAAATACATCGGCTCGATCGCAAAGGGCAAGAAGGCAACAGAGCTCAACAAGGAGAACACCATCGAAATCGCAAAGGGAAGAGTTGACGAGACAGTGAAGATCGCTATGGAGACTCCTAAGTCAACTGTTCTTCAGGTTTACACAGCTTATATGCCGGTAGACGTAAAGACAAGGGTTGCTCTTGAGGCTGCGAACTATGTACTGGATATGATCTACACTAAGACCATCCGCGAAGAGGAAGGCGGTACATACGGAGTAGGTACAGCTATGGTAGGTCAGAAAGACCCGGTAGAAAGAGTGATCATCCAGGTATCGTTCGATACAAATCCTGAGCAGGCTCCTAAGCTTCGCGAGCTTGCAATCAAGGGTCTCAAGGAACTTGCTGAAAACGGTCCTGAGCTCGAGAAGTTCAATATGGCGATCGAAAACTTCAAGAAGAACATTCCTGAGAGCAGAATCAGCAACTCATACTGGATGGGTAACATCAGCGAGTACCTCGACTTCGGCATCGACTATGACGCAGAGTATGAGGCTGCAGTCAACACACTCACACCGGAAGATGTGAAGGCTGTCCTCCAGGCCGTACTTGCACAGAACAACCTTATCGAGATTACATCTGCTCCAATGGAGTAGATGTAGTCCCGAAAGGGAAAACAAAAAAGCCAAGGCATCAATGACGCCTTGGCTTTTTTGTTTCTGTTCAGATAAAATTATTCTCCCGCAACGATTGCGCCCATTGGGCAAGCGTCTGCGCAAGTACCGCAGTCAATACAAGCATTTGGATCGATCTTGTAGATGTCACCCTCTGAAATAGCGCCAACAGGGCACTCTGGCAAGCAAGTTCCGCAAGCTGCGCAGTCTTCTGTAATTCTGTAAGCCATTTTTTTAATATTTAAGATGTTAGTGTTTTCAACACGGATGCCACAAGGACATTCACAATGCAAATTTAGACAATATTTTCGATATTCAAATATAGACTTAGAACGATTTATGCTATCTTTGTCCTGATAATATTGACATTATGAAGACAGCACTGCATATTTTGGTTTCATTTGCCGCATTGGTCCTTTCCTGCGGCTCCTTATCGGCACAGGTAAAGATCGGTGACTCGATAGAGGTAGACAAGATCACACACAATTTCGGAGACGTCCTCCTTGGCAGTGGTCCTGTATCCTGTGAATACACCATCACCAACATCGCAGATGATCCTTGCGTCATATATAATGTAGTCACATCATGCGGATGTACAGAAGCCGAGTGGACCCGCCAGCCTCTCAAGAAAGGCGAGCAGGGCAAGATATCCGTAACCTACTCCAACGACGAAGGTCCGTTCCCGTTCGACAAGAGCATTACCGTATATCTGTCCAGCATAAAGAAGCCTGTGATCCTCAAGCTGAAAGGAGTATCAAGAGAACAGATGCGTCCGGTAGAGAGCCTCTACCCTATTCATTTCGGCGATCTCGGCCTGAAGGAGTACTATATCAGATGCGGCAATCTTGAGCAGGGAAAGAGCAAGACTGAGACTGTTCTCGTTGCCAACATATCATCATCTCCTCTGACTGTTGACTTCAAGGACATATCTGAAGATTTCGAAATATCTGTGACTCCCAATCCCATTCCACCCAAGGCTACGGCAGAGATGAATCTTACCGTACATTCTGACAGGGAGAAGTGGGGAAAGAATGATTACTGGGCGACATTGCTGCTCAACGGCAAGACAGTGACTGACAATGGCAAGATCAGAAAGATGGGAGCCTGGGCATTCACAAAGGAGAATTTCGACCACCTGACCGATGCTGAAATGAGCAAAGGCTCGATGCCTCGCTTCGCAAGCAGCACATTCAGCTTCGGCAAGATACCTGTAGGTACAGAGATACACGCCACATACACAATGAAGAATGAGGGTAAATCGTGCTTCTGCGTATATAAGGTCGATGTTGACGCCTGCTGCTACTCGCACAGCGACATTCCGGCTGCTGATCCTGGTGAAGAGATATCGTTCCGTGTCCATCTCGACACCAAGGATATGCCTAAGGGAGAATGTATGAAGATCGTCACACTCACCACCAACTCTCCTCTCCGTCCTATCGTGAATCTTTTCATTTCCGGCACTTTGGAATAATGCATCTTCTGATCGACATACTTCGCAACTCCATACTCATCACGGGACTCGTCGTCATAATGATGATGATGATCGAATCCCTCAACATCGAATCAAAAGGTCTGCTTTTCAAGGGGTTGAGGAAGACTCGGACCGGGCAGGTCATAATCGCCTCACTTTTAGGTTCCATTCCAGGCTGTATGGGAGGTTTTGCCACCGTTTCGCTATACACTCATAAATTCTTCAGTTTCGGAGCTCTGGTCGCCATGATGATAGCTTCTTCCGGAGACGAGGCCTTCGTGATGCTGGCAATGATTCCGGAGCAGGCTATGATACTCTTTGCAGTACTCTTCATTCTCGCCATCGTCATCGGCATCATCACTGACAAGATATACGACAAGATCCACGCAAGAAAATGCTGTCTGGAAGAGCACGAAGAATGCGGAGTAAAGACACATTGTCACGAAGGATATGCAGTGCACGACGAATCGGAGGAATGCACTGACAGCCATTCCGGACATGGCCACGAGAAATCAAGGCATTACGGATGGAAAAGGATCATTATGTTCATCGGCCTGGCAGTCTTCATAGCAGCACTTGCGACCGGCCATCTCGGACACGACCACGGGGCAGGTTCAGAGACACATCACGAAGCGCATGTGCATCACGAAGCGCATGTGCATCACGAGAATTGCAGCCATCACGAGGGAGCTACCTTCCATATCAATCTTCTCAATGAGGATTGGATGAATGTGCTGTTTGCAGGCCTTAGCGTCATTATACTTTTCGTACTGATCTTCGCATCCGATCACTTCGTTGAAGAACATCTCTGGAAGCATATCGTAAGGAAACATCTGCCGACAATATTCGCCTGGACATTCGGAGTGCTTCTCCTGATAGGCATTGTCCTCCAGCATATCGACATCGAGAACTGGATAAGCGACAACACCGTCCTGATGATCCTTCTTGCGGCATTGATAGGCATTATCCCGGAATCAGGTCCGCATCTTATATTCGTAACCCTGTACGCAACCGGACTCATACCATTCCCGGTCCTCCTTTCAAGCTGCATATCGCAGGACGGACACGCATCGATTCCTCTTCTGGCAGAAAGCAAAAAGAGCTTCGCCGTAGCGAAGCTCATCAATGTCACAGCGGCATTGGCAGCCGGTTCTGTAGCGATGCTGTTCTTCTAATAGATCAGTTCTACGGCATCAATCCAGAGCTTTGAGCTGCTGCATCCTGAGAAATAATCTCCATAACGTGAAGCCGCACAAGATATTATCAGATGTGTCGGAACTGTTGAGATAGAGTGGTAATCCAGAGGAATCACATACTCAATCCAGGTGTCAGTCGCTGCAGATATCTTTTCCGTGCCATTAAGTACATAGCCGTCATGACGGATAAGCAGGTTACCATAGGCTACAGTCGAAGGATCGTTGTTGAAATCCACAAACGTTCCTGAATCCGTAGTATTGATATGCACCGGACTCTCGGCCGTACCGCCATATTTCTTGTAATCCCAGCATCCGAGGGCGAACTTGATCTCCGCACAGTCATAATCGTCCTTTGTAAGGGTCACTCCCGGAGGCATACCGTTCACAATGTCCATCTTACCTGTGGTGTACTTGCAATACAGCTTAAGAGCCGAAGGACGGCTTGTCCAAGGACGTCCGAAATTGACCTTACCGCCACTGGTTCCGACCAGACCTGCAAACTGTCCTGTAAAGAGATTGCCGGCAGCAAGGATTCCAGCCATCTGGCTTGTCTGAGCACGTACGGACTGATTGCCGTCCACCTTATCCTCTGCATCGATATAGGTTATGACGATACCCATATTGGCAGATCCGTTCACTCCTTCAGGTCCCTCTCCGTTGCCTGATCCCCAGAACATATACATTCCGTCTTCGACACCGCAGTTCGGATCATAGAATTTGTAATAATCCTTTCCGCTGACCTTGCTAGCATATTCAAAGCTTCCGTTAGGGATCGCAGCAGCCTTCTCTGTAGTAAACTCTACAGGTGCAGTGACATCTTCACCGCAATACGCTACGACCTCATAGATAGTCTCAGGCTCAAGTCCTTTGATATGTGCAGTAAATGTACCTCCATCTGATACGATATCAGACTCAGCGACATCATTCCACGAATCAGTCCCCTTCTCCCTGTATCGGAATCCGTTCTGCTCGCCGGCGATACCGGTTGAAGTGACGTATGCCATACGGGCCCAAGGATTGATGTCAGTAAGATCCACGGACAGGTCAGTCTGCTCGACGAAAAGTCTCCAGGTCTCGGTAATGCCGAAGAAAGTCACATCCACTGAAATTCCATTCGTGAAATCGCGCATCTGAGATATATCAAGGGAATATTCACTCTGACCCTCAGGGCCAAGCTTGAGCGATGTCACCTCAATGTCCGAGATATCAGCATCCTTTCCTATCATAGCGACAGCACGCTGGTTCACTGCATCGATCACGCTGCTTCCGATCTGTCCCGCTATCGTGAAATATCTGTCGATGTTCCTTACAGCAACTATCTTCCACGCATAGTCTGCGTATGTCCTGATAGTGAACTTCAAAGGAGAAGTGAGGTCATGCTCTCCTATCAGTTCTATGGACGGAACAGCTATTTCCTGATCCAGTTCATACGAACGTATCGATATACGGCGAAGATCTGTCTGCTCAGGGAAATGCAGTGTAACCACACGGTCTTCATAATTGATATCCACGTTTTCCGCTCCATCCACCTCCAGAGAGAGCAGATTAGGTACGACTACCGGATAAGGAAGATCGTTGGTTATGCAGGCTGATACGCCCAATAGAGCTGCCAGTAAATATATAAGCTTTCTCATCATACTAAAAATGAACTGTAAGGCCGAAACTCAAACCAAGGATATTGAGACTTGCAAGAGCCTTGAAGGTATTACGTGTGCCGACAATGTTTCCATCCTGATAGGCAGAAGTATTGCTATATGCGAGATCCGCCAATGAAATGCTGGCCTGAACGGAAACATTGTTCATCGGGAAATATACAATGCCCGGAGCAAATCCAAGATGTATCTTCTTATTGATCGAATACGCATCCGACTGGTCGGAAGTACTGAACTGAGTCCTTGATCTTGTTACTCCAAGGATATAATCCCAGAAGAGTCCCACTCGCCCACGGTAATCAAGACCCACGTATGTACGTTGGAACACACTTGCTGACAAAGCTCTTGAAGAAGCATTGAGATTGCCTACACTCAGGCTCAGATTACCCAAGAGATCTGCCGTAGCCGAATCGACCATTCCGTTCATATTGGCATACTGGAACTTCACGCCGACAGCATGATTGTCCGCAAAGGTATACGCGGCCTCTGGAGAAAGTCTGAATATGGAAGCACTTGCATCAAGTCCCTGAAGCATAAGCATAAACTCAGTATCCATGCTTGAAAAATCCGCATACATCACAGAAAGTCCGCACTGCCACTCCCCTTTCGGAGCGATCAGATGATTCTTCATCCTTCTGTGCTTGGTGGAATCCTTCGGCATTATCTCCTTTCCGAGCACAATGATTTCTCCTTCACCCCCACCGGAGGCAAAGGCTGTTGATGATGCCAGAATCATCAGGCACATCATTGTTAACAATTTCATTCTTCTCATCATAGGAAATAATATGACATTCCGACTCCAAGGGAGAGGAGATTCACCATAAAGCCCGCAGAGGTATGATCAGATGCGCCTTGTCCGACCTGATTGTGCAGCTGCTTGGTCCAACCGTAATTCACTCCGAACATACCGACATTGAGTTCGAGAGCCAGTCTTTCTGAGAGGAAAGCGACGATACCGGGATCAACAGCAAGCTCGAGGGCATATCTCTCCTCGTATGTACCTTTCACATACTCCTTTCCGGGATAAAAGGCCTTTCCCTGCTTGAATGAACCTCCAAGCAGAAGATCTGCAAACAGAGCTATCCTCTTGGCTCCTGCCAAAGGGATGTAGGCTCTGTAAAAGCCGTATGCACTGCACTTGTGGTTGATCTGGTAACAATCTCTTACACTCATGGAAATGTCTGACATCGACAGGTCCGCCGAATTCACATCAAGCATACCTCTGCTATACGAGAACTTCAATCCAATACCCTGATTGTCCTTGACCATATAAAGGATCTGAGGAGCAACCGAGAGGTTGTATCCAGTCGAGTTGATATTGTCGATTACCAGGAAATTGAAATTATCATTGGTGTGCTGCGTGTATCGAGCCGAACCTCCTGCCATCCATACCCCCTTCTTCATAAAAGGGAAAGACGGCGTACTCTCATACCCCCTGTCATAAAGCTGAGCCTCGGCACTTATAGTACCGAGGACCAGCATAAAGAATATGATTGATAGTTTACGCATCTAATACTATTCATAGATAAGTTCCATTGCATCAATCTTGAGCTCGGCCTTACTGTAACCAGTGAAATAGTCACCGAACTGAGATGTCGCGCATGAAACGACTATATGAGTAGGGAATGTAGTAAAGTTCCTGTAATCGATAGGAATGGTATATTCGATCCATCCTGAAGTGGTTGCAGATACCTTAGCTCCCTTATTGATCGAATATCCATCATTGTAGATGATCAGATCACCGTTGGCGATTGTATTTGCATCAGTATAGAAATCAACGAAAGTGCTTTCCTCTGTAGTGTTTATAAGCACTGGGCTGTTCTTTGTTCCGCCATACTTCTTGTAATCCCAGGTACCGATCGCCACCTTGATCTGAGCACGGTCATAATCAGAAGTGGTTACGCCAAGAGATGAGTTGTTGAGACAGTCGATCTTGCCGGTAGAATACTTACACCAGAGCTTGAGGGCTGAAGGACGGCTTGTCCAAGGACGACCGAAGTTAACCTTACCACCTGATGTTCCTACAAGACCTGCAAACTGACCGGTGAAGAGGTTACCTGCAGTAAGGAGTGAACCGAATGCGCCGTTGGCTCCGACTACAGACTGATTTCCGTGAACCTTATCGCCTGTATCGATCCTTGTAATGATTACTCCCATACTTGCAGAACCGTTGATACCATCAGAGCCTTCTCCGTTACCAGAGCCCCAGAACATTGTCTTTCCTTCTTCGACACCGCAGGCAGGATCATAGAACTTGTAATATGATCCGCCTGTCACTAAGCTGACATACTCGAAGCTTGCATTAGGGAGGTTCGGAGCCTTATCTGTTGTCAGAGTCTTCGAGTCTCCAACAGGAGCATCGTTTATAAGAAGACGATAAGAATACTCGGTAGAAGGAGTGAGACCTGTGAAATCGGCAGACCAAGTACCGTCGCCGCCATCTACACCGGCTACCTTAGTCCAGTTTGTTCCGTTTGATGAATATTCAAACGCAACTGTTGCTCCAGCATTCTCGGTAGGGTCAACATCTGCGTGAACTGTAGCTTTAGTAGCCCAGATCTCGTGAAGAGCCGATGATGCAAGTCCAGTAGAAACCGGCTCGAAAATGATGATATCTTCAGAAATCTCGGTTTCAGTCTCGACATAAAGGACAAATTCAAGGTTTCCGTCCTTGATAGTATATACAAGGTTCAGCTTATAGAGCTTACCTGCCTGAATATTCTCGATTACTCCAGACTTGGTCAGAGTGGAATTATCCTTTGAAAGGACACCGTTGAATGTCCAGCTCAATGAAGGCTCGTCAATTCCGTCAACGATGAAATATCCTTCTGCTCCAGACTTTGAAGCATCGTAAACAAGCTGTGTTGCAGGATCATCAGAATCAAGACCGACAGTAAGTGTATAGCCTGCCTGGAAATTGTCGGCAACAGACTGGTCGAAGCTGATCTTAGACACAGCATTGCTGACACCTGCCTTTACCTGGACATTGGTAACCTGACCAGCCTGGATCATAAAGTTCTCCGAGCCCTTGTAGCTCTTGCTTGTCCAGGATGCCGGAGCCGGATCCTGAGCCGCTGCCTCTCCTGCTATCACGTCAACACGGTATCCGCAGTCGAGAACCTTGAGATAGCAGGTAGACGGCATATCCGAATATCTGTATTCTCTTACGAGTCCGCTGAAATCGCCCTTGTAAATCTGCACGAGAGCATTTGAACGGATCTGATCCTCATTTGCGACAGCACGGGTCACAGGGTCGATGCTCATATCCATACTGAGGGTACCTACGCCCTGGTTTTTGTCAAATGACTCAGTCTTGTTGCAGGAAACAGCTGCAAACGCCAATCCGAGTGAAATGATTGCAAAAATCTTCTTCATATCCATCCCTCCTTAGTTTACTCTCATTGTTACCTCAGTTGTCTTCTTCTTGCCGTTCACATCGACAATAGTAAGATTGAAGACGTGTGTTCCCTGATAGTTGACTATCGCTGCCTGAGCGTTACTGATATCGAATGATCTTTCTGTAGCGCCCAAGAGATCATCTCCGTAAGGGAATGGAACCACATCGAAAATCACCATATTGGTCTCGGAAGGATTGACCAGATCGAGATGTGTAGCATCAGCAACTGCAACAGCATTTGCAAATGCTGAGTTGTCTGTAGAGATATCTACTGTAAACTTCTGGATTCCTGCAGGTACTATAGCCTTGAGCTTGATAGCCATCGGGCTGGATGAGATAGGAATATCAATCACTCCGGTAGAATTGATCTGCTGTCCTGTAACAGGGTCATTGACGATATCCTTCTCTGCAAATGTGATGCTTGCATCGCAACCGTCATTAAGGATCTTGATGCCGCCGTCATCCTTAGGTGCCATAGGGTCAGTTCCGATGACATTCTCATCCTTGTCAGCAGATACGCTGTTATTGAGGGTAGTATCATCGATAAGGTCGTTGATGACGATGTCGAAGGTAGCATTACCCTGAGCATTGGTCTTCTTGACGAACTTGATCTGACGCCACTGTCTTGGCTTGATGTCGTTGAACACCTTTGTCATCTTCTGGCTCTTTCCCTCGATGCTACCGCTGAACACTACCTCCATAGTGGTACCGTTCACAGCGAAATATCCTGCGCTCTGGTCATACCTTCCGTTTGCCTGAAGCTGATACTCAAGCGGGTAACCAGCTGTTACCGAAACCTTTGTAGAACCGGCTCCTGTCACAGTTGCAAGGAACTCGTCACTGTATGAAACAGTCACCTTACACTGAAGGAGAGTACAGGTAAGGCTTCCGATTGAGGTGGTCTCGCCTGCAGCGATGGAGAATTCTTCCTCCACACCATAAATCGGATGCTCGAATGCAGCCTCTGGAACGTCCTGCTCCAATGACTTTGCCACGAGAGTATATGTTCCGGCTGGAAGTGAAATGATGCCTGCATCGAGAACATCACCATAAGTCTTGTTGTAAACCACATTGCCATCAGCATCAAGAACAGAAATTTTATAGTTTCTGCTGGCTGCAGAAGCCTTTGTTTCCACAGCCTCATCGAGGTCAAGCGAAAACTCGCTGAATGTAAGGTATCCGTGTCCCTCAGTACTGCTTACCGAAGGCTTCTGGCAAGATGCGAAGAGCACCATAGCAAGGGATACAATTGCATATATAATGTTTTTCTTCATATCAATTCCCTCCTGATTATTCATTGAGATCATAATTACCGAGATCTACGGTCTCTACCTGGTCATCGAATGTCACGGTAATCTTAAGTCCGCCTACATTATTTACATCGAAATACATAGTGTAGGCAGTAGCCTCCTTAAGATTGGTGAAATCCTTAGAGAAGCTTCCTCTTGATGCGTTTCCAGAGATGGTAAGCTTATAGCCATCTACGAAAACAGGCTTCAAAGAGTAGAGTCCCTGCGTAGCGATTGTTACCGCATCACGTGAAATAGTGAATGTGCAGTCATCGAAATAGCTGCTGAATGTCTCGCTGCATGCGATCTTGATGATGGTATTGCCAAGACTTACAGGTACCTCGACCTTAGTAGTCTCTCCTCCGTTGATAACGAAAGACTTCGAACCAGTGAAGAATGGCTTGTCTGCACCTTCCTCCTCAAGAGATCCGAATGTAGCCGTTGCTACGTAGCTGCCTTCAGGGATCTGCTGGTTCACATCCCATTCAGATACCTTACCGGTCCATTCGAAAGACTTCGAAGTACCAGATACAGAAACGGTAAAGTCACTTGCCGATGGCAAAGTGGTGTAATCGGAGACATTGCCCTTTGTCTGCTCAGCGACATTGTAGTCACCAAGGACATTGAAGCTCACCTGACCTGTCCCCGCAGGCTGATTCTTTGCGCAAGAAACAGCCGCAATGAGTGCAATGGCACCCACGATTCTTTTCAAGTGTTTCATTTTAAATGGTTTTTGAATCTTATGTTAATAATATTACTGATTTGCTATCTGAACTTTTATATCATCAAGATACAGCCAGTAGTTACCGTTGGTATTGCTTGACGTATTATCGGTCGAAACGATCCAAGCCAAGCGCATTCCGTTGTCTACATTCTCGATGGTCACATTCTTAGTGCCCTCGAACGACGTATATGATCCATTCTGCGATGACATTTTTTCTCCCTTGATAGCCATAGGATTCAGAGATGTCGGTGCAGAACTTGAGAAGCCGCTGCCGGCTATCATACCTGTGACGTTATCTATGATATTGCCTTCAGACTGGTCCGGATTAGTCACTGTCTGCTGAGTATTGACACCGAAGTATAATAATGCCGATTTCTTTGGCGGGCTGCCCAACAGAGGATCTCGCTCGCTCCTGTTACTTCCGTACCGGAATGAAACGGTGATGTTTACATCCTTTCCGTCCTTGATGTTCGAAAGGAACGGAGTATATACTCGTCCTTTGTAATATGCTCCGGCGAGAAGGACGTGCTCATAACGGCAGCATATACGTAATGCTGTGCCGCTCTGTCCGCCGATACGCGTTCCATACCAGTTGACAAGTGAATTAGACGACAGTTCTGAGATACCTTTATATGTATCGCTTGCCGTACCCACCTTCGGATTATCGTGACCGTCATTGAACGAAGGTATTCCGCTAAAATCCTCGAAGAATAGATATGGAACTGTAAGAGATATGCTTGCATTATCGACGCTCGAGAGATTCTGTACGCTCACATTGCTGCTGAGCAATGCATTGTCACTGTCGTATGTGACAGCTATGCTCTTTCCGCTGAACGCCCTGTATGCTGCTGCATCCTCAAATCTGAATGCTATCTCTTCACCGACTTCGATCTTCCTGCCGGGAGAATATGTAAACACATTCGATCCTCCCTCAGTCCAGATACATCCTGTAGGAGCGGTAAGGGTAATGGTATTCGGTTTTTCTCCAAGATTGTTGGCAGCTACCTTGAATTTAAGACTGTAAGGATAGCCTGTAACCTCCTTCACCTTGAGCTTCACAGGAGTAGAATGTCCGGCCTGAAAATCCCTGGCACAGAGATCGATAGGGTCCACGACCACTATCTTATCAGAAGTATAGGCCTTGACCTGAAGCATCTCTCCCTCTGCAAATGACGCAGGGCAGAATGCCACGCAGGCATAGTTCTGGTCTGCGAGAGTGATAGGTTCTGCAAGCCTGAGGTCAATGTCACGGCTTCCGTTTGAAAGAACTCCCTTCCTTGAAGGATCAGCAAGATCAAAGGTGACATTTCCTACGACTTCCGATGGGAAGGTAAGCTTGATCCTTTCCACAGCAGCACCCTGAAGCTTTGCATCCGTAGCAGGGATATAGAACCTGAACTGATGCATCATACGGTTCATCTCCATAGACATACCTGAATGGTCCTCAGGATCCGGGATAGGAGTGAGAGCTACGTGAACAACTGGCGATGCAATCATTATATCTGCTCCTCCTGACACCTTTCCGTCCTGCTGTGACGGAATACTGAATGTCACCTCGGTCCCGCTTGCAGAAAGAGGACGAGGGTATGAACAATAATAGGTATAAGTGCCTTCCGGCATCGCTGAAGCTAGCGTAGAAGAAAAGAATCCACGCTCATAGTCAAGACCGTAAGTCTTGAAGATCTGATTGTTCAGGGTATATGTGCCTGAAGAATTCTTCGCCCACACGGCGATCTCATCATCGGACTCCCAAGCGGTCGAAAGGCCGTTCGGAAGCATTTCCGTACGCGTATCCACACCACCGGCATAAATGCCCACCTTGTGTGCATCAAGATGGTGCTCCGGCATATCTGTCTGACACGATGCAGACAATATAAACATTGTGAAGAGCGCGAACGTACGGATAAATCTAATCCACATTCGTCTCATTTTGGTTAAGAAAATTTCCCCAAAGTTAAGAATTAATTTCCAAATTCAAAATCGGCTCCGCCTCTCGGCCTGAGCCTAGCGTCTGACTCTTCTCAGTGAGAATCTGTACGTAAGATTTGCACCGACCTTTGTTATGCCGACCTGATCGTGCGCGTGATGGGTATAATAACTCCAGCCATCCTCAGAAGGGAAGATACGCTTGTGTCTGTATGAAATATAACCCAGACCGACGTAGAACTCCAGTCCAAGATTTCCTGTCCTGTCAAGAGGAAGCGAATATCCGTATGTCACACCGCAGCTCCACGACGGAGACTTGCTGCCGGCATCCTTCGGATCATTGAGTCCGTTCTGGAAGATTACGGTTGTGCCGTCAGTATCCCTCCATTCAAGGGTGTACCACGCCACCATACCGTGAAGTCCCACAAAATGTCCCCTGCGCATCATTTCCTCGCCAAACCACCATCTCACTTCAGGTGCAGCTCCGTAAATCCTTGTCTGCTTGTTAGGGTAGAAAATGTTCCACTTGCTCAACCATCCGTTCAGATCGAGGGATATATTGTCATAAAGCTGCACCTCGAATCCCGCATAAGGTATTGCTATCAGATCTGAGACCAGATTGGTCTTTACTCCAAACATCCAAGGGGTGGAATAATAGCTCTTGTACTGATTGCGCGAAGCCTGTGCCTGAGGCTGGCGTACAGGCCTTTGCGGCCTTTCATATTGCGGCCTTTGCGGCCTCTGAGGCTTGCGTACATCACGGCTGTAGGTCTGTCCCTGAGCGCTGCGGTCAACATAGACAGTATCAACCACATATATGGTCCTTGTCTTGTATGACATTTCAGGCACGGTGATGGTAACATGCAGGCTGTCAGGACCTTTGCCGTTTATATCGTCGATCTTCAGATAGCCCGAATATGTCTGTGCAAAGGCAGAACGCATTCCGCAGAAAGCCATCACAGACATCAGAAAAATCAATATCGCTTTATTTCTCATAATCTTTCACATTTATATTTCCTCGCAAAAATAGGAAAAATTTGCTATATTTGCACGATTATGTGCTTTTAAGAATATGGCAAACGAAATTATACAGAACAACTACGGCGACGAAAACATCAGAACCCTCGAAGGTGTGGAGCATATACGTCTCAGACCGGGTATGTACATCGGTACCCTCGGCAACGGAGATGACCCGGCAGACGGAATCTATGTGCTCCTGAAGGAAGTCGTGGACAACTCCATCGACGAATTCTCGGCAGGATATGGAAAACAGATACAGATAAATGTAGGTGAGAAGGAAGTGTCGGTAAGAGACTTCGGACGAGGAATTCCTCTCAACTCGGTCGTAAAGGCAGTAAGCATCCTCAACACAGGAGGAAAATACGACTCGAAGGGCTACAAGAAGTCTGTAGGTCTGAACGGAGTGGGTCTGAAAGCCGTGAACGCCCTGTCATCGCATTTCTATGTGGAGGCATACCGCGACGGCAAGTGCTCGTACGCAGAGTTCAGTGCCGGCAAACTCCTTAACGACGGTATGAAGGATACCAAGGAGAAGAACGGTACATACGTGAAGTTCATTCCTGACGAGAATCTCTTTGTAGGTTACTCCTATAACATCGAGTTCGTGGAGTCGATGATCAAGAACTATTCGTACCTCAAGAAAGGCCTCACCCTCAATCTCAACGGCACTGCATACAAGTCTGAGAACGGCCTTCTCGACCTGATCAACGAAAAGCTGTCAGAGGAGCCATTCTACGCTCCCATCCATATAGCAGGAGACGACATCGAGATCGTGATCACCCACGGAAGCAGCTACGGAGAGAACATCACTTCATTCGTTAACGGACAGAACACCCGCGACGGAGGTACTCATCTCGCTGCCGTAAGAGAAGCTGTATCAAAGACCCTCAAGGAGTTCTTCAAGACATATTCGAAGAAGGATTTTGACCCTCAGGACATCCGACAGGGCATAATCGGAGCCATAAGCATACAGATCCAGGAGCCTATCTTCGCCAACCAGGCCAAGACAAAGTTAGGTTCTACATATATGTGGAACACGGAGGTAGAGAACGAGGACGGAACGCGCAGCTATGACATCGGTCCTACCATCAGGAGCTATGTCAATGACTTCGTGAAGACCACTCTCGACAACTATCTGCACATTCACAAGGAGATCATCCCTGCCCTTCAGGACAAGATCATATCTGCAGAAAAGGAGAGACAGGAGATATCTTCGATCCAGAAGAAGACAAAGGAGCGTAACAAACGCTCAAGCGTATACAACAAGAAGCTCCGCGACTGCAAGTATCATTACAAGGATAAGCTTCCTGCAGCAAAGGAGGAGCTCCGCGAATTGACCAGCATATTCATCACCGAGGGAGACTCAGCGAGCGGAACCATCACCAAGGCCCGCAACGCAGAGACCCAGGCAGTATTCTCACTGCGCGGCAAGCCGATCAACAGCTTCAAGGAAAGCCGCAAGAAAATCGCTGAGAACGAGGAGCTGAACCTTCTCATCAATGCACTCGGACTTGAGGAGGACATCGACGACCTCAGATACAACAGAATCATCGTCGCTACCGATGCCGATGACGACGGAATGCACATCCGTATGCTGGTGCTCACATTCTTTATGAAATACCACCCTGACCTTATCCGCAGAGGCCACGTATTCATACTCCAGACCCCCCTCTTCAGGGTCAAGAACAGGAATACCGTGCGCTACTGCTACAACGCGGAAGAGAAGGAAGCTGCCATCAAGGAGCTCAAGACCAAGGTCGAAATCACACGATTCAAAGGTCTTGGAGAGATTTCCTGGGACGAGTTCAAGGGCTTCATCGGCCAGGATATGCGCCTGGACAAGGTAAGACTCAGCGACGAGGAGCCTCTTGCAGACATTATGGAGTTCTATATGGGAAAGAATACTACGGAAAGGCAGAACTTCATTGTCCAGAATCTGCGTACAGCACAGGAATTGGAAGATGTAAACATTTAATATTATGTGGAGAAAATTCTGCGGATGGCTACTCCGCACAATGGGATGGACTGCGGTCGATCCGGTAGCCCCTGAAGACAAATGCATCATACTCGGCGTGCCTCACACATCGATCTGGGATTTCGTGATTTCCTACCTGTATTACACATCAGTAGGAGGAAAGCCGTACTGCATGATCAAAGGAGAATTTTTCTGGGGTCCGCTCGGATGGCTTCTACGCAAGCTGGGAGGCATCCCTGTAAACAGGAAGAAGGGCAGCAATGCAGCTCTCAGCGTAATCAAAGAAATGAAGGCGCAGAAGTACGTGCATCTCGCCCTTGCACCTGAAGGAACAAGGAAGCCGATAAAGCGTTGGAAGACCGGCTTCCACACCATAGCCAAGGAGGTCGGATGTCCTGTATATATGGGATATTTCGACTGGGGGACAAAGAGGATCAGCAGAGGTCATAAGGTCGAACTGACTGATGATGCAAAAGCCGACATGGAACGCATCCAGGCTATGTACGAAGAAATGCACCTGGTCGGAAAGCATCCTGAAATGTACATCACCCATTAAAATTCAAGGCATCTATGATACAATTATACAAACGTATGCAGAGGATGAGGGAGAAATACGTCGATACCCTCGCAAAGCTCTATGAATACGCTACCACAGTATATTCAAAGAAGCAATATACCCAGTGGTACGACACCAAGGAAGGCGGATATACCTATAATTCGCTCAAGAGCAAATGCGACAGCCTCTCGAAGAAGCTGACCCAGTATGGCATCGGAGCCGGTGACAAAGTCGCTATCCTTTCGCAGAGTATGCCCAACTGGTCCGTTGCATTCTTCAGCATCGTTCCATTCGGCAGAATAGCCATTCCGATCCTGCCAGACAGCTCGCCGAATGAGGTCACAAATATCATCGAACATTCCGAGAGCAAGGTCATCTTCGTATCACAGAGACTTGCGTCAAAGTTGAGCCAGGAGTGCCGCGACAAAATGACTCTGGTCATCGACATCGACACCTTGGAGGTAATCCAGTCTGATGACGACCAGTTCACCTGCGACGGTAAGACGTCTATCCCTACGCCTGACGACATAGCTACGATCATCTATACATCCGGAACTACCGGAAGCGCCAAGGGTGTCGTGCTCAGCCACCGTAACCTTTCGGCCAATGTGATAACCTGCTACCACGCCTGCAAGAGGACAGAGAAGGACAGATGGCTCTCGGTTCTTCCGATGGCACACACACTGGAGATGACCCTGAGTATGCTCTACCCTATGTACTGCGGCGCGACAGTGTATTATCTGCCTAAGCCGCCTGTAGCCTCTCTGCTTATGAAGGCCCTCAAGATGGTAAAGCCTACCACAATGCTCACAGTGCCTCTGATAATAGAGAAGGTATATAAGGGAAGCGTCCTGCCTACGATCCAGAAGAGCCGTACTCTCAGCTGGATGAACCAGAACATGAACGGACTTATGTGCCGCATCATCGGTATGAAGCTCAAGGCGACATTCGGAGGCCACATATCATTCTACGGTATCGGTGGAGCCAAGCTCGATCCAGAGGTGGAAAAATTCCTCCTCAAGGCGAAATTCCCTTACGCGATAGGTTATGGCCTCACTGAGACCTCTCCGCTTCTGGGCTATGCGATGCACGGATGGAGGGCGGTAGGCTCATTCGGATATCCAGTATATAATGTAAAGCTCAAGCTTCACAATGTGAATCCGGAGACCGGAGAAGGTGAAATCGTAGCGAAAGGTCCGAACGTGATGCTCGGTTATTACAAGGATCCTTCAAGAACCAAGAGCGTATTCACAGAGGACGGCTGGTTCCGCACAAGCGACATTGCCATCCAGGACGAAAAGGGCAGATTCTTCATCAAGGGAAGAAACAACAATATGATCCTTGGTCCTTCCGGTGAGAACATTTATCCTGAGGAGATTGAGAACGTGATCAATAATGTGGAAGGAGTGAGTGAATCGATCGTCGTAGAAAGAGACGGCAAGCTTATAGCTCTTGTCCAGCCTGACGAGAACTACATCCAGTGGAACAAGGAGAGCGAGGACAAGCTCTATGAAAAACTCGACGCCTGGAAGGCAAAACTTCTCAAGATTACCAATAAGAATGTCAGCAAGGCCTCACAGGTCAGCTCAGTAGAGGTGATGAAGGAACCTTTCGAGAAGACGGCAACCCAGAAGATCCGCCGCTTCAAATACAAGGAAAGCGCTCCTACCGTCGAAGAGGAACAGAAAGAAAAGAAATAAAATCAAGAGAGTTACTATAAACACGAAAGAAGGCGACTGATTTAGCCGCCTTCTTTTTATGTCTGTGCTGAATGATTACTCAGCTACGACCTCATACTTGAAAGTACCCTTAACGTCGCGATAGCACTTAACGGTAGCCTCGTATGTACCGAGCTCCTTAGCTGCCTCAACTGTAATGTCCTTCTTGTCAACCTCGATTCCTACTGCTGCGAGAGCCTCAGCGAGCTGAGCTGTAGTAACTGAACCGTAGATCTTACCTGACTCGCTTACCTTTGCTGAAACCTTTACAGTGATCTCTGCAAGCTTAGCTGCGAGAGCCTCTGCGTCAGCAACAAACTTAGCGATCTTGTGAGCCCTCTGACGGAGGTTCTCAGCGTGTACCTTCTTT
>JAEIGA010004214.1_pt1 | contig 22271 bp, 16 predicted proteins | sample 9270691 | NCBI WGS metagenome assembly JAEIGA01 (sample SAMN17057246, study PRJNA624740) | gut metagenome | biome: biome; isolation source: fecal sample | host: Bos grunniens | place: China: Xizang | collected 2019 | reverse complement strand
GAAGGTCTTCACCGTAGAGGCTTTGTGTGTTGTGTTCGAAGAGAACTGTGATTTTTTCGTTTTTGAATACGCGGTCTTGCATTACTTTAGATGCACGGAGGAATGGTTTACGTACGATGAGGTAAACTTTTTCGCAGAGGCCAGCGAGGTAGCATGCTTCTTCACAAGCTGTGTCGCCACCGCCTACTACTGCAACAGTTTTTTTGCGATAGAAGAAACCGTCGCATGTTGCGCAGGCAGAAACGCCTTTGCCCATGTATTTTTGTTCGTCGGCTAGGCCGAGATATTTTGCGCTTGCACCTGTAGCGATGATTACTGTGTCGGCTTCGATGATTTTTTCGCCGTCGATAGTGAGTTTTTTAGGTGAGCAGCTGAAGTCAACGTCAGTGATGCAACCAAAGCGTACGTCTGTTCCAAAGCGTTCAGCTTGAGCGCGAAGGTCAGCCATCATGAGGTTAGCGTCGATACCTTCTGGGTAACCAGGGAAGTTTTCGATTTCAGTGGTTTGAGTCAATTGACCTCCAGATTGCATACCCTCGTAGAGTACAGGGGCAAGGTTAGCGCGTGAAGCGTAGATTGCGGCAGTGTAGCCTGCAGGGCCTGAGCCAATGATAAGGCATTTTACTTTTTCGTTCATATTTATATATCAATGATTAATGATTAGTTATTAGTTAGTAACGATATTTGTATTGTTATAATATTTCAACTTGCAAAGTTACGATATTTTTGGCATATTGGCAAGTGTTTTGGTTAATTTGCGAGCCAATTTTCTGGGTTTTGTATTTCGGTGTCTTTGTAGAGCATGAAATAGAGTTCGGTTTTGTTGTCGTTTTCGGTATCGGTGAAGACTTTACCTATTTTTTGTTTAGTTGATACTTTGTCGCCTACTTTGACGTAAAGTGTTACGAGGTTGGAATATACGGTGCGGTAGTTGCCATGTTTTACTATTACAGACTGGTTGCTGCCAGGTACAGAGAAACATTGAGTTACTTCGCCTTCGAATACAGCACGAGCGTCTGAGCCAGCTGGTATTTGGAAGTATGTGCCTTTGTTGTTGATTTGCACTTTGTCGAGGAATGGGTGAGGTTGTACGCCAAAGTGTCCGCAGATGAATCCTTTTTCCACGGGGCGAGGGAGTTTTCCTTTATTTACTTCAAAATTGCCAGCCACAAGTTTTTCTTCTTTGCTGAGTTCGTAAGGGTCTTTTTTGCCTTGTTGTTTAGCGAGTTTTGCAGCTTCTTCTTTTTGTCGCTTGATTTCGGCTGCAATCATATCTTGGATTTTTTGATTGAGTTTGTCGGCTTTTTTTTGTTGTTCTTTTTGTTTTTGTTTGAGCGACGATTCCTTCTTTTTTAGTGATGCGAGTTCGTCGTTGCGTTTGCGGCGTTGTTGTTCGAGGCGTTGTTGTTCAAGTTCTTTTGCGCTAACGGCTGTCTCTTTTTGTATGCGGTTTTCGGTTAGAAGTTCTTCTTCTGTTTTGAGTTGTTGTGTGATTTTGGCTATTTCTTGTGCTTGATATTTACGGTGAGATGCCACTTGTTGTAGATAACGGAAGCGGCGTATAGCTTGATTGAAGTTGTCGGCAGAAATAACAAATAGCAATGGTGAGAAATATTTGTGGTGAGAATAGATTGCTCGAGTTGTTTGAGCATACTCGTTACGGAGTTGTTCGAGACGCTCTTGATGCGAGAGTCGAGAAGCTTGAAGAGAAGAGATATTTTCGTCGAGCATTCCTATCTCTTTGTTGAGCGCATTTATGTAATTTGTACTCTGTTTGATAGATTGTTTAAGTAGGTTGAGTTTGTTTTCTGTGCCTTTTTTGTTTTTTTGGGTTTCGTTGAGTAGTCGATTGGTTACAGCAAGTTCATCAAGAGCTTTTTTCTTTTCAGCTTCGAGATCCTTGATTGTTTGTGCGCTTAAATCAATCCATGTAGCACAATATATAATACATAATAATATGGTTAGTATTTTTTTCATAAGTTTTTTATTTAACTATTATTTTAGTTACTTTGGTACCTTCGCGGCAGATGTAGATGCCTGGAGTGAGTCGGTCGGTAGGTACGCGTATGCCTTGAAGGGTGTAGTATTCAGGTTCTATTGGTTCGAGGTAGATATTTTTGACAGATGTAATTGTGTCGTGAATACCATTGAATTTATATACACCATGATTAACAAGTTCGAGGTCGGCAGTTTGTTGACCTGCGTTGTTATGGAATATTACCATAGGATGTATGAGTTGGTCGTTAGTAGTGAATCTATACTCCCACATGCCGAGAGTAGAGTTGTAGGTCATCATTGAACCAGGCCATTTGCCGAGATATTCTTTATTGCTATTACCTGCGTCCCAAACGTAAGTGTGGATATTTGAAGACCAATTAGTGTCGTCGTAATAAAATGTCCAAGTGTATGTACCATCGTTTGGTTGGTTAGGAGTGTCAGGAATTTCACCAGCACCTTCGATAGTTTTCACATAGCCATTGGCATTGTAGTAGCCTCCATTGACGTAGGTTAGGTCAGCAGTTTGGTTACTTCCATTATTGAAGATAAGTCCACCGCTGATTTTTTCTGTGCCAGAATATTGCCATTTCCAGATGTTGTTGCCGAGATAGGTACATCTTTCGCCAGGCCAAGAACCTACGTATTGAGTTGAACTATTCCAAAGATAAGCATTGATTTTACCACCCCAATTAGCTGTATTTTCGAAAAATACGGCTTGTTCGCCTTCCGACATAGAAGGAGGAGTTACAACTTCAGGTTCTTGAGTTGTAGGGTTGCTACCGCCATTTACGGTTGATAATTCTTCTTGAGTACCATCGTATGATGATTGTGGGTGATTGACAGAAGATGTTTCGTAAAGATATTTTCCGTCATTACCGACTTTGCCTGGAGCTTGGGTTTGGTCGGTGTTAAGCACATAGATGCGGAGGTTGCCTTTGCCCGAACAAGAGGCAGAGAGTTTACCATTTGTAATAGTTTTGGTATCACCAGTGATGGCATCGATGTATGTTCCATTTGGAATATTGCTGAATGTCGCACCACCGCTGATTGTGATGAGAGCGTATGAGTCGGTATTGGCATCGGTATAACGACGTTTGAAAGCAAACGAACCAGAGCAACCTTCGGTAGAGTATTGACCTTTACGGAGAGCAGGAATAGCTGCGCGAAGGAGATTAAGTCGCTGTATGTGTTGCGATAGAGGATGAGAGAGAGAAGCTGCAATATTGCCAGAAACATTAGAGTAGTTGGCAAAATCGTTGATAGTTATATCGCCTTTGATATATCCTCCAAAGTAGGCACGACCAGTTTCACGTAGAGGTTTATTAGGACCAACATCAATAACATATCCTTTGCGGAATTCGATTTCAGAGCCATAGTAGATACAAGGAATACCACGGAAGGTGAACATAAGTGATAGATTTTCAGCCCAAGTGTCTTGCGATTGGTTGAAGCGAGTGCTTTCGGGTGCACCATCAGGAGCATAGTCGTGAGAATCGACATAAACTACATTGTATGTGGCATCATTGTAGTATTTATCGCCATATTTTACGCCGAAGGCTTCGGCTGCAGTGCGAAAATTCCAGTGCATAGTGAAGTCGATAACACTCATTCCTGAGTATTGGCTATGGTCGGGTGTATGATAATTGTTTCCACTGAGGAAAGCGTTGTTAGAATTAGGCATAGAAGATTCATCGTTGTCGTCGCGACCTTGAGCATCGACAGATGTGATGTTGGTATGATTGCCTTTAGACCCTTCGTTTACTACGATACCATTCCATGAGGTTTCGCTTGTATCCCAAGCGTATGATTTAGTCTCTTTCCAAGTGTAGTAGAAAGGTGAGCAGTTTTCGTGGTTGCGGTAAACAACATTTCGTTCGCGGGCGCATACCTCACCAAACATAAAGAAGTCGCCACCATTGCGTTTTGCTTTGTGTTGTTCGGCAAGAGCTTTGAATTGAGGAAGAAAGGCATTATTGAAGGTTAGACGAGAAATATGACCACTTGTGTCGATGCGAAAACCATCGACACCCATTTCGATGAACTTTCCGTAACAGCGTACGAGATAGTTGGTTACGTATGGGTTTTCGGTATTAAGGTCAACACAGTCGCCTGCGATTTGTCCGTACCAGCGAGAGTAGTCGTCCCAGTTCCATTCGTTGCCGACATGGTGCCAATAGTTGTTGACGTCGTGGTTTTGTCCGTCGGTATTTTTCATTTCAGCGAGGCGTTTGCTGTATTGTTCGCTACTTGCGAGGTTGTTATAATTGTCGGGTAGGCGACCGCCATCTTTTTGTGTGTAAGGTATTAAGCATTCTTCGAGAGTAGCTTGGTTTGCAGACCAATTGCGAGTGAAGAGTTTGCAGAGGTTTTCTTCGCCGAAGTTGCCTGTGTGGTTGAGTACGATGTCGAGAATGATTTTCATGTCGCGAGCATGCACCTCGTCAATGAGAGTTTGGAACGACACATCCTCGCTTTCGTAGCGGTGGTCAACCTTAGAGAAATTGAAAGCATGGTAGCCGTGGTAGTCGTAGCCAGAGGCATTTTCGACAACAGGAGTAACCCATACTGTGGTGAAACCGAGGGCTTTGATATAGTCGAGTTTTTCGATAAGACCTTTGAAGTCGCCACGCCAAGCAGGGTCGCCTTCATTCGCAGCTTGATTGTCCCAACATTGAGTGTTGTTAGATGGGTCGCCGTCGTAGAAACGAGTTGTCATGACGAAATAGATAGTTTCGTCACGAAAATCAGTTCTATTGCCAATGAAAGTTGAAGCAAATGAATTGATTGCAACTAATAATGTTAAAAGGAGAAGTTTGTATTTCATGTTTATAATATAATTTGTAATAAAGAAAATAATGCATAATTCATACATTGTATTGAGCAATTATGAATTATGCATTATGTATTATATTATCTAAGTCGATCAAGAGAGCGTACGAGAGCTTCGTCTTTGCCTATTGCGCGGAGGGCAAGATAGGTGAGAATTGCGCTAATTAAAGGCAATATTATTGGCCACGAGAATGTTGTGCTTGTCATAGGATTTTGTTCCAGAATGACATAACGTGTGAAGAAGAAGATAGCATAGTAACCAATGAGTAATACCATGTTGAATATAGAAAAGCGTATTTGGATAATGCGCCATTTGTACATGAAGATAGTGAAAAGTGTAATTAAGAGAATTACGATATTGGTGATAGTAAGCCACATTGTTACGCCATTGAGGTGAAAACCACCTTCTTCGATAGGGTATAAACCACGAAGTGTTGATAGAGCATAGTCGATTTCTTCAGGTGAAATGGCTTTCATAGAAGGGAGGAAGAGTGTGAGACTCATAGCGATTACTACGATGAGTAGATAGAGTGTTTGGATACGTTGAAGCATAATATAGATTTTTAGTAGCGAGTAGCGAGATATTAGATTTACTCGCTTGCGCTCGTTAGTTATTATTTTTTTAGGAAAGATAAAAGACCTTTCTTTTTTTGTTCTTCAGGTTGGTTGCCGAGGTAGCGAGCTGCATCAGCTGATGATTCGTTGTATTTTACCATTCGGTATATGATACCCCAGTCAGGAAGTCCACCTATGTTACGGTCGTCAATCCACATGTCGGCAGTGAGTTTGCGTGGTGTAGTATTGTCCCAAACTTCTTCTGGATAGTTTTTGTTTACAGCGTAGAATTCAAGTCCACGTTCACGACAATACTTTACTGCTTCTTCAAGTAGTTCACCTTCTCGTACTGTCCAAAGTATTAGTTGATGATGACATTCTGATTGTAAGCGTTTTAATACATCAATTGCAAATGGTATTGGTTTGCCGATGGCAGGGTAGGCATGTTCTACTATAGTGCCATCAAAATCTACTGCGATTATCATATTTTGTTGGATTTTAGACACGAGACATGAGATGTTAGACTTTACTCGGTTTCGTTTGTTTTAGTTTTCTTCTTCGTTTTTTTCTGGTTCGGTTGGGGTGAGAGGTGTAAGGTCGGCATTGACTCTTTTTTCTGTTGGTTTACAGAGTATTATGCCTATCATGCAGATGCCTGCTACCCAGAATAGGTGTTTCACTTGGAATATGTATATACCAAATATAGAGGCGATTAGTCCGATAGTTATTATGGTAAGGCGTAGTATGCCGTATATTTTATAGTAGTGTTCGCGTGAGCCATCGTCTGGTATTTGTTTTAGGCGTTTCACTGCTATGCTGAAGAGTTTGAGCGAGAGTGGAAATGTGATGATTACGTACCAAAGTACGGCAGTATAGTAGTTGATTGATATTTGACTCTCTGGGTTGAAATATATACCTTTGTGGTATGTGAGGTGGTAACCTATCATTGCAGCGAGAATTGCGCAGAGTAGTGATAGGTAGTATGTGATTGTTAGGATGTGTTTTGGGTGTTGCATCTTTTTATTTAGTTATTAGTTATTAGTTATTAGTTACTAGTTAGTTGGAGTAATCTTAACTTTCAACTTTCAATTTTTGCGATAAGCGAGAGCAATTAAGTTTACTTGAATTGCCGAGCGAAGCAAAAATCACGACCAACGGGAGTAACTTTCAACTCTTATTGTATGTTATTCGGTTTAGAATTGAGCGACCGAGTGTTATTTCGTCGGCATATTCGAGGTCGTCGCCTACGGCTACGCCTCGTGCAATGGTTGTTACTGCAACGGGTAGATGTGCGAGCTTGCGGTAGATATAGAAGCAAGTAGTGTCGCCTTCCATATTTGGACTAAGGGCGAGTATTACCTCTTTAATGTTATTTTTCTCTACACGTTCGATGAGTGATGCTATTTCAAGGTCGGATGGCGAAATGCCGTTCATTGGTGATATGACGCCACCGAGAACGTGATAAACTCCGTGATATTGAGCGGTGTTTTCAATGAGCATAACTTCTTTGATTGATTCGACTACGCAGATTGTGGATTGGTCGCGTTTAGGGTCGGAGCATATTTCACATACAGGTTTGTCGGATATATTGTGGCATTCTTCGCAATATTGGATATTTTCGCTCATTTCGCTGATAGCCGATATGAATTTGCTTGCATTGGCAGGACCTTGGCGGAGTATGTGCAATGCCATACGGAGAGCAGATTTGCGTCCGATTCCTGGTAATGATGCAAATGCATTTACTGCATTTTCAAGTAGTTGCGAAGGATATTTTTGTATCATAAATAATGAACAAAGTTACTCATTTTAATTTAAAAACACATAATTTATTACGTTATTTTTTTTAGTTTTATAATTTTTTATATTTTACTTTACTACAATTTTTTAGTCGTATGGAAATACTGATACAAATAGTTTACGATGACGGATTTCTTTGTTAATTCGGAGTAAGTCAGATAGAGAAATAAGTCCTACAACATATTTATTGTCTCGACTATCGTATCGTTCATATATCTCTTTGAATGAGAATAATGCAAGGTCAGAGTCTGTAGAATAACGAAGATATATGCGAATGTCATGATCGGTTGTATATTCAATTGGATGTTCGCTGTTAAGTTTTTTATATTCATATTTATAATCATAGAGACAAGCTGTAATATCGCTTAATACAGCAGAACCTGTTGGATGTCCACCAGCACCACGACCGAACATAAATTGTTTGTAGTAGAATTGTCCTTTGATAACTACGCCATTGAATTCATCTTCAACACTATATATGTATTTATTACGAGAGATGAGATGTGGCATAACTGACATTATAATTTTGCCATTTTCAAGTTTTTCGACATGTGCTACAAGTTTGATACGGCGTTCTTTTTCATGAGCAAATTTGATGTCGTAGTCGTTCATTGATGATATGCCATATGTAAATATTTGTTCTGGAGCAACATATAGACCAAAGGCATGAATTGTAATGATAATTAATTTAAATACAGAGTCGTAACCATCAATATCAAGAGTAGGATTGCTTTCTGCAAAACCAAGATCTTGAGCTAATTTAAGTGCTTTAGGATAGTCCATTGACTCATTGAATATCTTCGATAGAATGAAATTTGAAGAGCCATTAAGGATACCTTTTACTGATACAAGAAGGTCGTTGTCGTAATATTCTTCAAGGTTGCGAATAACAGGGATACTACCACAAGCCGATGCATCGTAGAGGAGGGCAGTGTTTGTCTCTTTTTGTAATTCAATGAGTTCGTTGATATGGTGAGCCAACATTTTTTTATTGCCAGATACCACTGGAATATGTTGATTAAGAGCTCGTTTTACGATAGTATATGCTTCTTCTGCATTATCGATAAGTTCGGCTATGAGATTGATTTCTGGGTCGTTGAAGATATCGTCGGGGTTGTTAGTAAAATTGGCTACAACACCACGGTCTTTGTCAATATGTTTGACACAGATAGTCTTGATACGTACGTTTTTAGATTGAATTTTTTCGAGAACATCGAATAGTCCGTGGCCAACATTGCCAAAACCGAACATTCCTATAGTTATTTGTTTCATAATTTAGATATTTAGTAGTAAGTAATAAGTAATAAGTCGTAAGTCGTAAGAGCCATTCGGCATTATTAAGTAATCCGCAGGAATAAGTCTTTCTACTTTCTACTTACTACTTTGTACTTTTATTATATTAAAAACTCTTTTATTATGCGAGTGAGATATTCGTGTTCGACGAGGAATCCGTCATGTCCAAATTCTGAATTTATAAGAGTGTAGCGTACATCGGGTATATTTTCGATAAATATATCATGATCAGCTGGAGGGAATAGTATGTCGCTTGAAATAGCTACAACTTGAGTCCGTGCTTTGATTGTTTGTAATGCTTCTGCAATAGAACCTCTATTGCGACCGACATTATGAGAATCAACAACTTGTGTTAATCTATAATAAGAATAAGCATTAAAGCGATTTTCAAGTTTTTCGCCTTGATGACGTTGGTAACTTAATACTCGATGACCAAATGGAGTAGTCTCATCTCCTCTATTTTGTTGAGTAGCATTATAGGCATCAGCACCACGATAACTGAGAAGGGCAATTGAGCGAGCTACTCCCATTCCTTTGATACCTGCATTGGCTGATTCGTTACCATAAGTTTGATCTGCTTCGATTGCCATACGTTGCGATTCATTGAATGCTGCAGCCCAAGGAGTTGTAGTAGATGCAGTTGCTATAAGCACAAGATTTTCGGTAAAGTCAGGGTCTATGATAGCCCATTCCATACATTGAAATCCACCTAACGAACTACCTATCAACATTTTTACTCGCTTTATATCAAGATATTCAGCTAATATACGATTACATGCAACTATATCGCGCACTGTTATTTGAGGAAATGTTGTGTAGTATGGTTTGCCTGTTGTTGGATTAATACTGAGTGGACCGGTTGTGCCATAACAAGATCCCAATACATTAGCGCATACCACGAAATAACGTTCAGGGTCTAGCATACCTCCTGGCACAACAGTATTTTGCCACCAATCAGCAACGTCAGAATTAGCTGTTAGTGCATGACATACCCAAATTATATTATTGCGTTCGGCATTGAGAGTGCCATACGTGTGATATGCTATTTCTAACCCATCAATTTTTTCTCCGCACTCTAATGTTAAGGGTTTATTATGTTTATAAATATGCATTATTTTAAAGTCGATAGTCAATAGTCGATAGTTGATAGTCAATAGTCGATAGTTGGTGTTATACTACATTTTAGCAAAAGCTGATTCAAAGTCTTCGATAATATCTTCTACATTCTCAAGTCCCATTGATATGCGCAAAAGGGTAGGAGTGATGCCACAAGATTTTTTGTCTTCTTCGCTGAGTTGTTTGTGTGTAGTAGAAGCAGGGTGTGTAACAACAGTAATTGAATCTCCAACCATAGTCATATTAGCCACAAGTTTTAATCCTTCTACAAAACGCACTGTACTATCTAAATCTCCTTTTAATTCGATAGAGATAACACCTGCGCCACCATCACGAAAATATTTTTGTGCATTGTTGTAACTTGCATTTTCTGGGAATCCTACATATTTAACATTATCTACCTTAGGATGATTTTGTAGATAACGAGCAAGACGATCGGTTGATTCGATAATACGTTGTGCACGAAGAGAAAGAGTTTCTAAACCAATGAGCATTAAGTATGCATCGAATGGAGAAGGACAACTACCCATATCGCGCAAACCATCTACACGGCATTTTACGATAAATGATTGAGGACCGAATGTTTCGTAAAGGTTAAGTCCGTGGTAGCCTTCTGATGGACCATTGATTTCTGGATATTTACCATTGCCCCAATTATAATCGCCTTTATCAATGATAATACCGCCCATAGCAGTACCATGACCATTAATCCATTTAGTTGCAGAATCTACAATAATATTTGCACCCCAATCAAAAGGATTACAAAGATAACCACCAGCCCCGAATGTATTATCAACAATGAGTGGAATATCATATTTACGAGCAACTTTTGCAATAGCTTCTATATCAGCGACACGGCAGTTTGGATTGCTCATAGATTCTACGAAAATAGCACGAGTATTTTCATCAATACGAGCTTCGAATGCCTCAGCAGAATCGTCTGCTGTAAGGCGGCAGTCAATACCTAACTTTTTGAATGTAATAGTGAATTGATTGAATGTACCTCCATACACGTATGGTGATGAAACTATATTTTCGCCAGCTTTAGCAAGAGATGTGATTGCCAAGAAGATAGCCGACATGCCAGATGAAGTTGCTATTGCACTCACACCGCCATATAAAGCAGCCATACGAGCTTCGTATGCTTGTACAGTAGGATTATTCAATCTTGTATAAATATTGCCTGCTTCTTTTAGTTCGAATAAGTCAGCAGCATAATCGCATGATTTAAAGTGGTAAGCAGCAGTAGGGTAGATTGCTAATCCACGCGAACCTGTTCCATCAATGTTTTTTCCACCGTGGATTTGAATAGTATCGAAATGCATAATTATGAAATATTTAATAGTGAAATAAATAACTAAATTACAAAGGTAACAATATTTTTATAATTGACAAAATTTTTATTTTATTATTTTAATATTTTTTTGTTTTATAAATATACTATTTTTATTAACTTTGCCGTATGAAAAAATATTATATATTATCGATTTTAATCGCTTTGTTATTAGCGAGTTGTATATCTCAAAAAAGAAGATTAAGAGGTTCAGAAAGGTATGAACCAGAAAATGTTGTTGAACCAGATACAACCATTATACCTATATTTGACCCAGAAGTACTATATGTTTTAGCACGAGAATATGAAAATACGCAAGATACTATGCGTAGTATGGGTGAATATGTAGAAGAGAGATTAATGGAATTATATCCAGAGCAAGCCTATAGAGGTATGATGTCGAAAATGGCAGATGCAACAATGAGTCGTTTACAAAAAGTTTATCAAACCCCTCAAACTAAAGTAAATACAATTGATGGCATTACGATGTCAACGCCTAATGAATCTTATTTTAGTTCTGTTTCTGATTCAGCAGAAGTCGCACTAATGCAGATGACAGAAGCAGAAGCGGCAGTATATTGGGATTTGAATATGTTGGCTGATGCTGAAACCAAAGTACGATTGGCTGATTTTGATAAAATTAAGGCTTTTGATAGTGAGTGGGGGTTAAATGCAACGTTAATGGGAGATGAGATTCCTTATATTGCAAAAGAGGAATGGACGATGTCGTTTGTAAGTATGGGAGTATCTTCATCTATAATTTATCGAGTGTTACAATCAAAAGCGAGGGCAGAGTATGTAGCTCGCCATTTTTATAATATCAATACAAGTTATGGTAAACGAGGTGATGCTTATAAACATATATTTGTAAATCTTTTATTGCGTAGATATACTACATCGAGAATAGCTTGGCTTGTAATGGATGTGTATTGGGAGCGTGCAAGTGTGAATATGCCGTGTGATAATGTAATGGATTTTCATAATAATCTTGTTGGTCGAGAGTATCAATATACTAATTTATTGAAAGGTGGTGATGATTGGCGTCAGTGGGCATATAATTTACGTAATTTTGTTAATGATACAATAAATAACGCTGAGTTTATGAATTGGCGATTAAATACGCCTTCTTTTATTGTAAATGAAGAAGAAAAGAAAGTTAGTCCTAAGAAGTATATTTATTGGAGTAAAGATTCTGAGCCACTTAGCGAAGCTAAGAAGTAGGTTTATTTATTAGATAACTAAATAAAACAAGAGCTGTGTAAAAATAAAAATTTCACACAGCTCTTATTTTATTTAGGCATCAGCACATGCGATTGAAATAATCCTCATAACTATATTTGCGGAGGATTTCAATCGAGCCATCTAATTTTCTTAAAGCAATAGAAGGGTGGGTGATGCCGTTGAACATGTTGGTTTTTACGTTGGTGTAGTGGTTCATGTCTTCAAACACTATGCGTTCGCCTATCTGTAATTCATGGTCAAATACCCAATCGCCTACAAAATCTCCACTTAGGCAACTGTTGCCACCCATCCTATAAGAGATTTGAGATTTGAGAGTTGAAAGTTGAGAGTTTTCTTTATCTATAATTTTTGCCCCGATGATTTTTGGTTGATAGGGCATTTCGAGGCAGTCAGGCATGTGGCATGCAAATGATACATCTACAATAGCAGTTTTAATACCATGGTTTTCAACTATATCTTGTATTTCTGACACCAATACCCCTGTGCGCCAAACATGTGCTGAACCAGGCTCTAAAATCACATGTAAGTGAGGATGACGCATTTTGAATCCCTTTATCAACTGAATAAGATGCTCTGTATCATATCCTGCGCGAGTCATTAGATGTCCACCTCCCATATTTATCCATTTCACCTGACTGAGCCATGGAGCAAATCGTTCTTCAACCACTTTGAGTGTATTCTCAAGGTCATACGAAGTCGATTCACAAAGAGTATGGAAGTGTAGACCCTCAATGCCTTTTGGCAACTGCTCAGGCAATTGGTCGCGAATAATGCCAAAACGTGAACCTGGTGCACATGGGTTATAAAGGTCAGTCTCTACATCCGAATATTCAGGATTGATACGTACACCACAAGATATACCATATTTTTCTGCCACTGTTTTGTGGCGGTAGTATTGAGCAAGCGAATTGAAAGTAATATGCGAAGAACACTGTGCAATAGTTTCAATCTCAGAGTCTTTATATACAGGTGCAAACGTATGAGCCTTAGAGCCTAATTTTTCGTATGCCAATTTTGCTTCAGATAAAGAACTTGCAGTAGAGTGGGGGATATACTGGCGAGTGATATCAAACAACTTCCATATAGCAAAAGCTTTGAAAGCCATAATGATTTCTGCTCCAGAGCGTTCGCTAACCGATTTGATTAGTTGTAGGTTTTTGTGTAATAACTCTTCCTCTACCACATAACATGGAGAAGGAATCTCATTTGTATTATAATCAAATTTATCAAAAGAATTCATAATGATGTAGGTTAGAGGTTAGGGGTTAAAGGTTATAGGTTAGTTATGGTTATTTGTCCGACTAGTCTGACCTGTCCGACACTTAATTCTCAATTCTCAATTTTCAATTCTCAACTATTAATTTAATAGTTTTGTTGTTGTGTTGTACGATATAAATGCCTTGTGGGAGTGTAAGGGTTTCGGTTTGTTGTACTTGGTCTATTGTTAAAATAGATTGTCCCATAGCATTGTAGATAGTGAGTGATTTTGATGGAAATAGGTTAGTCAATACAACCATATTGTCGTTGATATAATAAATTATATCGTTATTACTTTGATATATAGCCATATCATCAACCGTAGTTTTTAGCAATTCAACTGATAATTCCTCTGAAATTGCATTGCCAGCAGGTGTAACAGTATAGTAATATGTTTTTGAGCAGTCTAATTCAGTAACGATATATGATGTCACATTACCCACATTTTTAGGATAACCTATAGCTGATTTATTTTCAATTACTTCTTTAGCACCACCAGTTACTGCAAGTTGACTGATTATAACACGCTCACCACTTGCGCCTTGAGATATAACGATTTTACCTAAATCATTAGGTGTGATGGTGTAGGTATATGCTTTGAAGTTAGTAGTAAGAGTCTCTTCGGCAATAGTATTGCTACCGCTTGTAATTTTAAGCACCGAAGCATCATTGTTGTAGGCTTTAGCAGTAATAGCAATAGTGCCACCTTTTGAGAAATCACCTATAACAGTGAGTGTACCATCACCTTTGCCTGTACCTAAACGTAAAGCATCACTTTCATAATAAGTTTTACCAGAAAGAGATAGAATATCTTTATTTGCATCAATAATATCAGATGTCAATGAGGTAAGATTTATAATCTCTTGTTCCGATGATTCAGAAATTTCTTTTGTATATACATTTAAAGTGTAAGAATTAACACCTGCATCGCTCCAAGTGGCAGTAAATGAGTTGTTTGTAATATCACTTGCATCAAATATTGTAAATGTAGTAGTGCCATCAAGTGTAATATTACGAGTAGTGAAATCGGCAGATGATATAACCAAAGTAGCAGTATGACGACCTATTGTAGTAGGTGAATAAGTAACTGCTATTTCTTCACCCTCTTGGGCATTAGCTGCAGTAATAGTTGTTTTGTTAATAGAGAAAAGAGATTTATTTGTGCCACTAATCGACAATGAAATGTCGGAAGTAGTGTTGGTCGCTTTTATTAATATATGACCAGTTTCAGGATTTCGTACATCTTCGCAATAGAAAGTTATACTATTATTAGATGGAGATACAAGTGTGGTGGTGCTGCTACCAGTAAGATTTACGACAACCGATTTTGTAAGTTCACTGCTTGATATAGTTAATGTAGCCTTATGTTCACCAATAGCGGTAGGAGTGTAAGAAACTATAATATCCACACCATCTAAGCCTTCAGAAGCAGATACTTGATTAGTCGAAAGTTCAAACATAGAAGCATTAGTTCCACTAAGAGTGAGAGTTAAGGCCTTTGTAAGCAATAAACCTTGTATGTTTATATCAGTAGATACAGTAGAATTGACGTTAGCCGAACCTACATTGACTGTTACACCATCAGTAGGGTAGATGATAGTCGGCTTAGTAGGAGTACAATTACAACCTGATTTATCATCACCAGAGATATATTGTTCATCGTATGCCGATAATAGTTTTGAGAAATCCACCGTTTCATTTTTCTTATCACCCCAAATATATTCAGCCAAACAAGGGTAATCGATGAAAGGATTTCGGTTGCCTTGTTTGTAGCCAGTTGAATTGTTGATACCATAAATAGCATCATTTCTTACTCTCTCTTTTTCCGACACAGGGTCTTCGCGGTGCCATTTAAGTAGTAGATTTACAGAATAAGTAGTCAAACCATTTACAGAACCAAACATTTGATTTCCCCAATTAGAGCATTTATCAGCGTAGCGAGTAGCCATATAAAAATAACCACGAGCAAAATCTCCCTTATATTCATCATCTGGCTCAAATACAGTACCCGAATAACCAGAAAAAGTGCTTGAACCAAGACGTCCTAATGCTTTAGAGTCTAATACTTTACCCCCAGAACATTCACCAAAAGGATAATTAGAGCGTTGACCATTCACTTTTCCATCAGTAGGCACAACATGAAAAGCATCACTCTGCATAGGCGATTTGCTATTAAACCACGATTGAGGCACTGAGTGCTCCTTGTTGTAGCAATCACACACATTTTTATAATTACCGCATTTGTCTTGATTATGTTTCCAACTACAAGTAGAATACATATCCCACAACGAGCCATCATCGTGAGAATCAGACGCCACATATAGATAGTTGAGATTATCATAACTAACCACAGTATGATTGTCAATAATATCTTGTAGTGCAAGACGCAATGAATTACCACTTTTACCATTAGCCGACGAATAGTAATTGGCTGGAGCTTCGGCAAATACGTATAAACCAAAGCAGAATAAAACAACTAAAGATAATGTAAATTTTCTCATCTTATTACGAATTTAAAAGTTTCGATATCTTTATTATTAGTGATTTGAGCAATGTAAACACCCTTTGAAAGTTGAAAGTTGAAAGTTGAGAGTTGAGAACCGAAGGTCTTTGAGCCTTTGGCGAAAAAATTGAGAGCTGTTTGGTGGATTTTTATACCTGATATGTTGTATATTGTTACTGTAGAATTTGCACTCAGACCTTCAATGTAAAGAGTGTTGTCGCTGGTGTAGAACAACAAATCAGAGTTATTATCTATATTAGTGATAATATAATTATTATTAGTTTTTACCATCACTATATTAGATGCATCCGACAAGCATTCATCACCCACCATTGCTTTTACCTGATACATATACTCTGTATTGGCAGTGAGATTTTCAAATACGTAGAAATTATTTGTAGTCTCAGCTGATTCTATTATATTATTGGTTTTACCCCCATACTTATATATAACATCATCAATAGCAAGATTACCTGCTACTTTATGATATTCAATGCGAATAGCGTATGTATCTTGTAAATCACTATATCTTAGTGTAGTTTTAGTAGTATTTGTATATTCTATTTTATCAATTTGATTCAAATTACCTTGCGAATCAACCGAATATACAATAAAATAAGAGTCAGTAGCAGAGGTGCTTGGAAAGCGATACATAAATTCTACATCAGTTATAGGATAAGGAGTAGTAGGAGTTTGAATATACTCTCCATTATTCTTGAGGGCAATAGAATTTGGAGCTTTACCACTTGAAGCTGCAGTAGTATAATTACCCGAAGCAGTACCACTCCAACCTTCAGGTAAAGGTTTACCATTAGAACTTACAGAATTAAAATTTTCTTCTATAGTAATGACAGAAGAACCAATCTCTTGAATAAGTTCAACAACGTAGCCATCAGCATAACTAACCTCATCCCAATTGGCAGTAAACTGATTGGCATATATATTAGTAGCTTCGTATGCTTCTGGAGCATCAATGTTAGGCATTACAAAAGTCAAGAGATTAGTAGTCGAAGTATTACCAGCTTTTACTTCAGCATAATAGACTTTATTTGGAGTCAAATCATCTATAGTAATATAATTATTAGCAGATTGATATGATTTCAATATTTTAGCATTAGAGGTAAATGTTGCAGAATGAGTGCTAAGATGAGAGAAATCATCCTTCTCATATTTAGTCCATTCCTCCCAATCAAAATTAGTGTTAGAAGCTAAAATTTTAGCTTTACGTTTCAAAGAAACATCTTTACCCCAATCAGATGAATTATCAACCTCACCAATTACGTCAATTAAAATATTATTGTGATAAAGAGCCATAGCATCATTACCATTAAAGTTGAGAATATTATCTTGGTCGATAGGTGATTTAACTAAAGTATCAGCCATAGCCTTTAGTTCATCACCAGCACGATTACTTACAATAACATAACATTTACCATGATTCAAAGTGCCAGAAAGAGGGTAGTCCAATTTCCAATCACCAGTACCATTACCTTGTTTGCGCAAAGAATAATATTTTAAATCAACAGTTTGTCCTGTGCCATTATAAATACTAACAGCCTTATTATAAGATGACCCTTCGACGTATGCAGAAAAAATAAGGTCAGTAGTGCGATTATTAGGTTTATCACTGAGAATAACCTCATATTTGTTGGTATTAGGTGTTTGAGTCCATTCAATATTAGTAGTAGTAGGATTTATCACATTGACATTAGTTATCATAAACTCATCAGTAAAAGTAGCCGCAATAGCTAAGCGAATAGTGTCTGTAGTATTAATTAATAAAGTATCGAACACAGTCTTCACTTCATTGCAACTAATAGATATAGTCAAATCATAACCATTAGTGAGTTCCTCTGGAGTGATTGCTTTTTTGGATAAAGTAATTTCTTGTGAATTATTTACAAGAGCGAGTGTAAGATTTTCCGTATAATTTATACCTTCAAAACGTAGAATTTTAGTAGCAGTAGTACCAATATATGTCAAAGGAATATCAATTTCGGTCCAAGCAGTCGGAGTAAGTAGTGCAGGACGCTCCTCATCATTAAGATTCAAACCCTCATTCTTCTTATTTCCCCAAATATGTTCTACCATTTCAGGATAATCAATAAAAGGGTTACGGTTGTGTTGTATTTGATATACAGCTTCTTGACGTTTAATTTCTTTTTCAGATACAGGGTCTTCTCTATGCCATTTTAATAATAAATCAATAGCTTCATTAGTCCACACAGGATAAGTATTGTTTTGCATCATGTGCGAGTCCCAAATGTCAGACAATTCATTGTAAGTGGTCGAAATATACAAATAAGCACGAGCAAAATCTCCTTTATATTCATCTGCAGGCTCAAAACATTTCACCTTGCCGTTATAAAGTGTAGTAGTTCCAATTTTAGACACACCATTATCGAACGAAGCATTAACTACCACACCAAGAGGTAAATTACTTTTAGTAATATTAGTCTTAGAATCAGCAGGAAATAAATGGTGTAAATCTCTATAAGCATAATTTTCCAATCCGCCCCACCAACTCTTAGGTAAAGAATGTTCAATATGCATACCGCTAACACTGTTAAATTCAGTTTGATAGCGAATTTCAGAAGAATACATATCAATTACCGAACCGTCAGCATTACAATCAGTATAATGAAAACCTTCCCAAGTATAACCCTCTCCACTACCATACTTAAGAAACGTACCATTAGAACAAATCTCATTCAAAGTATTAAGAAGTTCATAACCTTTTTTACCATCAGCTTTATGATAATATCCAGCTGGAATCTCTGCAAAAAGTGTTATTGTGAATAAGCAAATAACAAATAAAATATTAATTCTTTTCATGATTATAAACTTTTGTCATTAACTTACAAAGTTACTAAAAAATATTGAAAGAATTAATTATAGATGAATTTTTTTTTGTAATTTTGCAAAAAATAAACAAACGAGCGGGAGCGAGTATGTCTCATATCTCGTGTCTCGAGTCTAAAAATCTAAAAAATGAACAAAAAAACTCTTTTTTCTCTATTGCTTGTCGCTATAGCTGTTTATTTTCTTTGTACTGAATTTCCAAATAACAAAAAGCCTAAATATCAACATAATGACGGCTTTGTATTTGGAACTGTGTATAGTGTAACATATTCTAATCCAGAGGATAAAGATTTGTCTGTGCAAATCAAAAATGCTTTGAATACGGTCAATAACTCTTTGTCAATGTTTAATACTGAAAGTACAATCTCTAAAATCAACAATAATCAGCCAGTTGAATTAGACCCGTTATTTTTAACTGTTTGGGAAAAAGGACAATATATAAGCAGTTGCACTAAAGGAGCATTTGATATGACAGTTGCTCCACTTGTTGATTTATGGGGTTTTGGACTAAAGAATCGTGAACAAGTAACAGACTTAGAAGTAGATAGCATTCGTCAATACGTTGGTTATGAATTAGCAGTATTAGAAGGTGGAATTATTCATAAAGCCTATCCAGAAATGCGTATTGATGCAGGTGCAATAGCAAAAGGTTATGCTTGTGATATAGTGGCAGATACCCTTGAAGCATATGGTTGTACCGATTTTTGTGTAGAAATAGGAGGTGAAATTGTAGTGAAAGGTCTCAATAAAAAAGGAGTAAATTGGCATATAGCAATAAACAAACCTGTAGAAGATTCATTGTGTGTAAATAGAGAAATACAAGAGGTGATTGAATTGACCGATTGTGGAATGGCAACAAGTGGAAATTACCGTAATTATTACGAAATAGGAGGTAAAAAATACTCTCACACCATAGATCCTCGTACAGGCTATCCTGTACGCCATAATTTGTTGAGTGTTACTATTGTCGCTCCTGATTGTATGACTGCTGATGCTTGGGCTACAGCTTGTATGGTTGCTGGTTTAGAAAAAGCACAAATATGGATTAATAACCGCCGTGATATTAAAGGTTATTTGATTTATGAAGAAGATGGTGAATTGAAAATATGGCAAAGTTCTGATTTTTAATTTTTTTTGCAAACAATAAGAACTTTTGAATCATCATATAGGGTGGTGGCGAAGATGTAGGTCTCGCCACCATCTTTTATTTTGTATTGGGTGCGTAGTTCGCTGACGGTGAGAGGGAAGTTGCGGGTTGTGATATTGGCTTTTTGAAGTGATTTGAAGAGGGTTTTAGCACTTTTTTTGTCAAATGGGATTACCTCTTTGACTTGGAATTTGCGTCCAGGGAAGTCGTTGTTTAGCGTGTTAGAGGTGTAGAGATGAGAGTGTTGATGTAGTTTTTCTACACCATATTGTTGTGCTATTGTTTTGTAGAGTCCGCTCTTGAGGTGAGCGGCAAATGGTTCGTAGAGGTATGAGCCTACTTCGCGCGCATGCGATATGCCGATTTGACTTTCTGAGGGGATAGTTCCTTTTAATATATCCGATTTATTGCCTTTGTTGTCGATGTTTACGGCATAGATTTCGGTGTCGGTTTCACACTCTTTGTTGATTAGTAGTAGCAGTTCTTTACATTCGTTGTTGACCGATATTACGTATAGTTTTTCGATGTGCGAGAGTTCATTGATTGCTCGTGTGATGTCGAGCATAGGGGATAGTTTGACCATTATTTTGTTGGTCAGTTCAAACATTTGTGGTAATAGTTCTATAACGTTAGGTTGGCAATCGGAGATGGATACGAGCTTTTGTCCGTGGTCGCCACGACGAGCAGGGTCGAGATAGATTAGAGTTGAAAGTTGAGAGTTTAGAGTAGAGAGACCCCCTCCGCCCGTTGGGCTCGTCCCCCTAAGACAGGGGGACAATATATTGAGGAATTCCTCTGCTGTTGTGTTATGGACTGATATATTGGGGTTTAAGTGTGTGAAGTTGTGTTGCGCTATTTGGCATAGTTCGGGGTTGAGTTCGACGTAGTGGCTATTTTTTGTGTGTTGCGCAATAAAGTAGCAGTCGATGCCCATACCGCCTGTGAGGTCGATGTGTTGGTAGGCGTCGGAGCCCATGAATTGGCGTATTAGTTCGGCTTTGTAGATGGCAGTGAGTTCGCTTGATGATTGTTCGAGCGATAGTTGGCGAGGGAAGATGAGTTCGTCGCAAGCAGCCCATGAGGGTACTTTTTTCGATAGTGTTTGGTAGGCAGATATTTGACTGAGAGCATATTGTAGGTCCACGCCTTCGGGTGCTTTGGTGAGTGCGAGGCGGTAGATGTCGTCGTTGCGGTGTTGTTTTATATATTCTTTAGTTTTTTGCATGATTATAGTTTTTTAGAAGACGATAATAACATAATAACAAAATTTTTTATGTAATTCTGTTCTTCTGTCTTTTAAAATTTAATATATAAAAGGTATCAATCGCCAGCGGACTTTTTGGCAATATTCAGTGTAGCCAGGGAGTTCGGATTTGAGGAGTTGTTCTTCGTCGTTGATGCGGCGTGCGATGATTGGTAGGTAGAGTAGGAATATGGCAAGTGAGAGGATTGAACCGAGTATGAGTGGTATGGAGAGGTACATTAGTATGGTTGCCATGTACATTGGGTGGCGTACGATGGAGTAGAGTCCTGTTGTGACTACGGTTTGGTTGTGTTGGACTTCGATGGTGCGAGAGAGCCAAGTGTTTTCGCGCATAACTTCTGCATATAGGGCGTAGCCGATAGTGAATATGGTGGCAAAGATGTAGGTAATGTAGTTGGGGAGGGTGTGCCAACCGAAGCGATGGTTGAGTCCTGCGATGATGAATCCGCCGATGAATATTAGTGCGGATAGGACTACGACGCTTTTTTGCTCAGAGCGTTTCTCTTTGTTGTTGAGGCGTTTGGTGAGTAGTTTGGGCGATTTGATGTACATTATGATGCCCATGAGGAGCATTGGAATGAAGAGTATCGTCATGAGTAGCCATGCATTGCTCCAACAGAGTGTGCCTGCGGGGAGAAATATTAGTGTGCCCATGAGGATTATGCCCATGAGGTATTTCGTTAAGGCTGATATTAGTAGTTTCATATTATGTATATGGTGTTGAGTTGATAGTACAAAGGTAGTTATTTTTCTTTGAATCACAATAAAAAGAGTTTGAAAAAAGTGTGTTTATTTTGTTTGTTGGAATTTTGAGAGTAAAGTTATCTTTCGTATATCCTTCGTATATCTTTCGTAGAGGGTAGGGTTATCCTCTGAAGAGGGTTGCTGTTGGGGTGGGTGAGGGTATAATGTTTTTTTGACATTTTTTTTGATATTGTTTGTTGGGTAAATTTATTTTTGTAACTTTGTGGCGTGAATAAGCCCACGTGTAGGGATTGGCGATAGGTTGTCGTTGAGGGTGGGGTGTTTCAAGACATATTATATATAAGGCGTCATATAACGCTTTGACTTGGCT
>JAEIGA010004213.1_pt1 | contig 22272 bp, 16 predicted proteins | sample 9270691 | NCBI WGS metagenome assembly JAEIGA01 (sample SAMN17057246, study PRJNA624740) | gut metagenome | biome: biome; isolation source: fecal sample | host: Bos grunniens | place: China: Xizang | collected 2019 | reverse complement strand
TCATTTATAATTTCCGCAAATCTAAATAAATTAAGGTATCCATTGAATATTTACACCACTTTTATTTTGGCATATACCGATGACTTTACTCTATTATTGCCCTGCAGCACCACCTCCAAGAGACATTTACATTACATTCTGTTGCATATTACCATAAATAAATATAAATTTGCCACCAATTTCTCAAAAACACGGCACACATGTAACAATGTGCAAATTTTATTTGACAACGAAACAATATAAAATACAAAAAGTAATACTATGAAGAAATTTTTACTTACATTCATTCTTGCGGTTTCTGCTCTGTTCACAGCAGATGCCAAGGTGGTGTTGACCGAGGATTTCTCGCTCTTCACCAACGGCTCGGACACTGCGCCCGACTACAACAACATGATGACCGACCTCACAGGTCTTACCCAGACAGCGGGATGGTCGGGTATGTACGTTTGTCAGGCAGGCGGCAGCGCCTATCTCCCTGCCGGTGCCTATCTTGCTACACCGGCTCTCGACCTTTCGGCCAACAACGGCAGTTTCGTTGTTACATTCAAGGCCAAATCGGACAGCTACCCGGCAATGGTTATCATGTCGGATATGTACATGGCATCCATGGGTTATGTAGAGATAACAAACGAGTGGAAAGAATATTCTATCACACTTAACAACGGTGCTCCCAACTACATGATTGCCATACAGGCCCTTTACTCGGACTTTTACATCGATGACATTGTTGTAGACGACAACGGTGTTGACATACCTTTCGCATTGCCAAGCAGCAACTTCACCAAGAACTCATTCACTGCCAACTGGATGGCTGTAAATGGTGCTACATCTTATCTGCTCGATGTATATACCTATAACTACAACTACGAGACTACCACATTCGACCCCGTATTTCTTCTCAAGGACAAGGAGGTGACAGGCACATCATACGTGGTTACTGAGGGCGAGTTTGATGTTCCCTACTACTACAATGTAGCAGCAAAGGGTGGCAGCTCCATCTCGGACAAGAGCCAGCGTGTTACTGTATTCCCCTCATCGGACGAGGTTTCGGCACCCGTGGCATACGATGCCGAGAATATAGGCGAGGACAAGTTCACCGCATCGTGGAGCGCGTCGGACATTGCAACAAAATACTATTTGCAGGTGGTGAAGATACATACAGCCGGCCACAGCGAGGATTATGTGATTGCCGACTATGACTTCTCGGAGTTCACCGAGGGTACATTGGAGAGCCCCCACAAAGAGATGGAGTATCTGTTCGAAGGCGATTGGAGTGCAAGCATGGCTCTTATGGCAGATGGTGCCATAGGTATAAACAACGAGGATATCAACTTCTTCGGAGCAGGTATACTAACGTCTCCTGTCATTGCACTCAATGGTGCCGACAGGAAATTCAATGTGAGCCTGAAGGCTGTTGCACGCGACGGAATGAAGAGGGGCACACTGCAGCTCTGCACCATTGACAAGGAATACAACGTAACAATATGTGACAGCAAGGAGATTGCCCTTACAGAGGAGTGGGCCGAGTACTCGTTCGAATTGAATGGCACTGCAGGTGTTGCATCGACATTGGTTATCACATCAGACGAGGCCGGCAGAATGTTCATCGACGATTTGAAGGTATCGGTTAAGATGAACAAAGGCGAGGAGCTTCCTGTTCCCGTACGCACATACGCATCAAGAGAGCTTTCACACGATGTATCTGAGCTGGGAGCAGCAGGCGATGACAGGATATGCTACAACGTTACAGCATCGTGGGCAGTACGTCAGCAGGAAGGTGTTGTTATGCAGATTCCCGAGGTGAGAAGCGCAGCATCGAATGTAGTATATGTTAACATGCCCACAAGCATCGGCTCTGTAGAGGCTGTAGCAAGTGCAAAGGTATCGGTTAAGGGCAATACCATTATGGTAAGCAACCCTGCATGCGAGAATATCGCAATATACACAGCAAGCGGCAAGCAGGTTGTTTATGCCACTGACGCTCCCGCCGGTGCACAGTTCGTGATGCCCGTTTCTGGTGTATATGTAGTGACAGTAGGTGCTGAGGAGTTCAAGGTTTCGGTACAGAACTAAGATTTGCTCCTTATATATAAAACAAGAGTCTCCGTGAAATTCACGGAGACTCTTGTTTTATATAATATTCTATGCCTTGCCGGCACAGTACATACATCATTTATTGTGCTCGGCCTCAATCTCTTCGGGTGACATAGGCTTGTACTTACCCAAGCGACGCGAACCGTTCTCGGTAATGAGGAAGTCCTCTTCGTTACGTATTCCACCGAAGTTGCGCCAAGCATCGAGCTTGTCGTAGCAGATGAAATCGGTAAACTGTTTCTCGGCACGCCATTTGTCCATGAGGTCGGGGATAAAGTATATACCCGGCTCTACGGTAAAGACAAAGCCCGGCTCAAGAGCACGCGCAAGACGCAACGACTTCCACCCGAACAGGGGGCTCTTGGTGCGTCCCTCTTCGTAGCCGACGTGTACCTCGCCAAAGTTCTCCATGTCGTGAACATCAAGACCCATCATGTGTCCCAGTCCATGAGGCAGGAACATACATGCAGCACCGGCAACGGCAGCCTCGGCAGGGTCGCCCTTCATAAGTCCCAAGTCGACCATTCCTTCGGCAATGCGTGTGAGAACGATACGATGTACCTCGCGGTACTCTACACCCGGCTTGATGGCATCGAGAGCTGCCAGATGGGCACGGCGCAAGATATTGCACACCTCGCGCTGCTGGGTGGTGAAGCTCTTACCGACCGGCATTGTTGTGGTGAGGTCGCCGGCATAGTGCATTGCGTTCTCGCAACCCGAATCGAGAAGGAACATCTGTCCATCCTTCAACGGGGTTGTTCCATAGGCATGATTATGCAGTGTCTGTCCGTTTATGGTAGCTATGATAGGGAACGACAAATTGAAATTGTGCTTTGCCGCCTCGGCATGTACAACTGAGACAATCTCGGCCTCGGTAACACCGGGACGCACAGCGCGCATTGCAGCACAGTGCATATCAACCGATACGTTCACAGCCTCTTCAATCTGAAGAATCTCCTCGGCACTCTTATAGTTACGCTGGTTTATGACAGCCTTGATAAATTTCATCGATGCGGCAGAGGCCTGAGCAGAGGGATGAATACCCAATAGTTCCTGCAACCACACACGATGTTCGCCACGATAGGGAGGAAGGAAATGTATCTCTTGTCCCTTATCCTGCGCAGCCTTGATATAGGTTGCAAGTTGCGACATGGGACGTGTTACCTCAATTCCCACACGCCCGCTCTTCTCCTTTATGGTGGGCTGTACGCCTGTCCACACAATATCATCAATTGTAAGCTCGTCGCCGAAGATTATCTCCTTATCCTCGTCAATGTCTATCACTGCTGCAAGGCCCGAGTAATCGGATGCAAAGTAATAGAGGAAGGTTGAATCCTGACGGAAATGATAGGCATTGTCGGCATAGTTGCAACCGACCTCGGTATTGCCCAAGAAGAGCAACAGTCCGCTACCCACGCTCTTCTTAAGCTGGCAACGACGGTTTATATAAGTCTCTTTTGAAAACATAGCATTGTTTATTTGGGGTTAGTCATTATCTTTTTATTACTGCTCGCAGCACAAACCACAGATGATGCGCTACAGTAGAGAGTACACCATAGTGTCGGCACATTATCCTGAAACGCTCCATCAACGATGCGCGGTGATATTGCAAAGATATACCATTCTGCAAATAATCGACAACCGTTTGATGAACATTCACTAAATTTGACGATCGTTTCATTACTTTTATACACCAGTCGACATCGGCAGACAGACGATACTGCATATCGTAGAGAGGCACAATGTCGCGACGCGCATAGAAGGCCTGATGGCACACCAGCATGCCATGCCTGAAACTCTTCCATGTGAGTTTCTCGGGTGCCTGCAGACGGCGCATACGCACGAAGTGGCGCTGTTCGTCAACCTCGGCCGTCTCGCCATAGAGCACATGCGGCAGCTCGTCATATGAGGCTGTTACGGCCGCAATCTTCTCAAGTGTATCGGGTGCATGAAAGGCATCGCCGGCATTGAGGAAACAGAGATAGTCGCCTGTAGCCAGCCTTATACCCTTGTTCATCGCATCGTAAAGGCCCTTGTCGCGCTCCGAGACGATGTGAGCAAACTCTATTCCGCTTGCCTTGGCCTTTGCCACAGTATCATCGGTAGAGGCTCCGTCGATAAGCAGATACTCGAAATTACGGTAGCTCTGCTCCTTGACACTCCTGAGCGTCGGCTCAATAACCGACGATGCGTTGAATGTTATCGTTATTATTGAAAATTTCGGTTCAGGCCTCATCCTTCTTAACTTTCTTATATATTAGGGCACCCACAAGAAGCAACAGCACGACACCTACAAGGATAGAGCCGTACAACGACCATTCAGCCGATGTTATCATAACATCATCGACACAACGGAACTCTATTGTATGTTTGCCTGCAGGCAGGGGCAAGGCACGCAGAATATAGTTGGCGCGCACAGGCTTGACCTCCTTGCCGTCCACATATGCCTTCCATGTCTTATAAAATACCTCGGAGAAGAGCGCAAGCTGCGCATTGGGTGAATAGCTCTCATATAGAATGTTTCCGGGATTCTTGTATTCGGTCATGCGTATATACGCATCTTCACCCACCGCATTGTCGTACCCCTGAGGATTGTCGAAGAGGGGCTCCCACTCGCGGTCGACAAATGCGACCTCGTGGGGATTAAAGTCGTCCAGAGCCTCAATCTCTTCGTTGGGCGAGGCAACCCACTCGATGCGGTCGACAAACCAGCAGTTGCCCATAGCCTCGGGATTGCGCTGCACCACACTGCCGTCGTCAGTAGGGATTATGAGATAGCGCGTATTGAGCATATTGATAACATCCATGTTGAGCGAGCCCACAAAATAGTGATCTATGATATCCTGATAACGGCGTAGCTTTGCGGGGCTGTAGCCACCGACCGATTTGTGGAAATATGATGTGTAGGCCTCGTTGAAGGTACTCGATGCAAGATTCAGCACACGGTAGTTGGGGTGCTTGTCTTGCAGAATCTGAAGGTCGGCAGCAGTGGGGCGAATCTCGACACTCTTCTTCTTGGGCACAAAATCGTCGTGCGACAGGAAGCGTTTGTCAACCACCCAAAGGTCGACAAGCATCAACACGGCAAGCATCATCGACACATGCTTCGCCTTTAGGTTGAAACGCAGATAAGCAAACAAAAGAACAAAGGCTACAGCTATGAAAGCAAACGAACGCCATGCATCGGATATGAGCATATTTACCCTATCCTCGTACAGAGGAGCAAGAATAAGCTCGGGCATCTGCGCATCACTGTTTCCAACAAAGTTGAACATACCGCCACCAAACAGAGCAAGCACAAGGCATATACCGCCTGTAATACCAGCCGACAGATATAGTTTCTTGAGCAGCTTGCCTGTCTCAACCTCATCACCACTATCTTTTATTTCATAAATCTTTTTGACGGCAAGTATACCCAATGCCACCATTGTGAGCGATGCAATAACCAGTGCCATCGATGGCGCACGGAACTTGCTGTAAAGGGGCAGGTTATAGAAGAGGAACTCATTTATTGCAGGAAAGTGTTTACCCCATGACAGCACAAACGAAAGCAGCGTAGCAGCAAGCAGCCACCACTTCTCTTTTCCTTTTACTATAAACAGTCCCAATATGAAAAGGAAACATACTATTGCACCCACATATACAGGACCCGAAGTAAAGGGCTGGTCGCCCCAATAGGTGGGCGCAGCAGATGCTATCTGGCGTGCCTGCGAAGCACCTACACGCGGTGCCAATGAACGGTAAAGCTCCGAGTCTGTTCCGACATTGTAATTTGAACTTGCACCATAGAGATTGGGGACAAGCAGAGTAAAAGTCTCTCCTATGCCATAGCTCCACTGATAGGCATAGTCTATATCCAGTCCCGAAGCGTTGGCACCATCCTTCTGTTCAAGCACCGCACCGCCGCGCATGGACTCCTTGGCATAGTCGGCCGAAGGAACAAGCAGACCTACAGCAGGCAGCACAGCAAGCAGAGCCACAAGAATGAGTACACCCGAAGATTTAAGATATTGCGGTACCCACTTTTCGCGTATAGCATATACAAGATATACAACTGCCAGTATAACAAGTGTGAGCAGAAGGTAATAGCTGATTTGCTGATGATTCCAATATACATTTAGTCCCGTGAAGACAAGTGTTATCAATGAACCCCAAAGAAGTTTGCCACGATAACACATGATGACACCGCCTATAACAGGTGCCATAGTAGCCATTACAAGACTCTTGCTCATGTGACCGGCCTCTATAATGACCATGTTATAGGAGCAGAGCGTATATGCGATTGCTCCGGCAATACTGAGCCACGAACGGCAGCCCAACGACAGCAGAAAGATATAGAAGCTGACGAACATAAGGAATGTAACTCCCACATGTCGGCGCGAGATACCGAACATGCTAAGCGTAAGCACCTTCTCGGCAGCTTTGAATATGTTTACAGGCTGAGGAGCAAATGTATAGTTCGAAGGCATTCCCGAGAACATAGAGTTCGACCAATAGACATAATCACCGGTCTGCTCGTTATAGTCGCGGGCATCTTTTCCCCATCCCAATGTACCTACATTATCACCCTGACGTATATCTTTGTTCTGAAAGACAGGAGCGAAATATACCGCAGTAAGCACAAAGAATATAAATACAGCCACAATGTGCGGAAGAAACTCTTTGAATTTGAATTTACTCATATTATTACTCTTTATTTTTATTTTCCCCGATAATATCTTGTATAAAACCACACATTCTCTCTTCAAATTGTTCAAGCGAACAATTGTCATGCACATAACGGTGAGCATCCCACGCCTTTTGTGCAAACTCCTCTACCGGCATTGCATCGGCAAGTAACAGGGCTTGTTCAAAAGCCTCATAAGAGACCTCTTCGACCCTGATACCGGCATCACCGAAATCCACTCCCGTGGCACTGCTGCAGATAGGCAGCAAAGCACCGTTTCCAAGCACATTAAGTACCGACACTGCGCAACCTTCGGATATTGAAGGATTGAGCAATATACCGCACATCTCCAGAATTGACGCAAACCGTTTCGATTCTATATCTACAAAGCCATGCATTACAATGTTTGATACACCCTTTATTTTAGGCTGATAGTAATGCCAAAAATCGCTCTCCTGCCTGCTACCGCCACAAACATGAAGAGTAAATTGCGGATGGGAGAGCGCAAAATCAATTGCAATGTCGAGTCCCTTATGTAACATTCCGGAACTTCCAAACCAAAGAATATTGCGACGACATAATGAAAAATCCTTCTTTTCATCGGGTTTAGCAACTGGGAAATAAAATGCCGGCAATAGTTTAAACTTATCTATACGTGAATCCTCTTCAATAAACTTCCCAAGTACATATTCATCGCCAAGACATATTACAGCATCGGCAAAATTTGCTTCGTAATAGTTGCGGGCATCACCCGGCATGTAACGGTTCGAGGCGAGCAGCCATCTGCCATGACGGTTATAGAAGTCGCGGTTCCTGAGCGCTGTCATGCGATAGTTGAAACAGGTCTCGGCACCTACGGAATAGAAAATGCGCAACGGGCGCACAGAAGCATCGGGCGAAATAGAGTTGAAGAAGGCATTGCCGTTTATTCCCATCACAATATCATAGCCCGAGTAGTCGATTCCCGTTTTTGCACGCGAGGTACAATCGACACAATAGCCCAAACGATGAAAACAGCGGGCAATTACACAGCACTCGGTAAGATTCGAATGGTGCTTTGGCTGCACCTTATTTGCAAAAGCCTCGGGCAGATGACACAGGAGCACACGCCTTGGGCTATCAGTTTTATAGACATTCCTGATGATTTTCTCATCGGACAGCATACGCTGCACCCACTGCACAATAGTGGCGGCCACGCGCCTTTTTGCAATAGGCAACAGACGTTTTATTTCGCTAAAGCTCAACTTCATTACAATATTTACAGTTTACGGTAGACTTCACAAGTACGTTGTACCATGTTTGACAGCGAGAAATCCTTTATACGCTCCAGTCCGGCTGCAGAGAGCTGCTTGCGCAGCGCCTCGCTCTTGACAGTCTCGCGCAGGGTGTCGAGCATCGACTGTGCGTCATTGGGATTGAAGAAGAGTGCGGCATCACCTGCAACCTCGGGGAAACAGCTTGCATTGCTTAGGCACACCGGGCAGCCATTGGCAAAGGCTTCGAGGATAGGAATACCGAATCCCTCGTAATGCGACGGGAAGACGAAACAGAGCGCATGGCGGTAGAGCGATGCCATCTCTCTATCATCAGCCGATATATGCAGAATACGATCGGTCACATTCCACTTCTGAAAGAGTTTTATTTCGTTCGAAGTAAAGGCATTGCCTGTACACACTATCTTGAGTGTGGGGTCGGCCATCAGCAGGGGTCTTATGGACGAGAGCCAAGGATAGAAATTCTTATACCCCTTACGCTCGCCAACGTACAATATGTACCGTTCGAAAAGCTGAGGCGAAGCCTCAACAACCGGGCGTATTCCATGATGCACAACGCTTATCTTTGCCGGAGAGACCCCAAGCAGCTCTACTATATCGCGTTTTGTATTCTCACTGACTGCAATTATATGGTCGGCCTCGGCTATAAGCAGTTTCTTGTGGGGGATAGTGCGGTCATATATGAGTACATCCTGAGGATAACGCTCAAAAGTCATGTCGTGTATGGTCAGCACGAAAGGCTTGCTGCGTCGCTTCAGTGTCTTCAGGAAATAGGGGTCGTAGTATGTAGGATGAAATATATCGAATTCATCGAACTTTATCGCCTTATAGGCATATTGCATATTTGCAAACTGATAGAGCCTGCGACGTATTCTGTAATTCTTGGGAAAAGATAAGGAATGATATTTCTGCCCGTATGTCACGGTCGCATAATGGTTCTCGCAGAACTTCATGGGCATGCTGCTGCAAAACTCCTCTTGCGGCAGATTGAACATCAAATCGGCAAAATAACGTGTCACGCCTCCAAAACGCTGGAAGGTAAACATCTGGTTATCGTATAAAATCTTTTTCATCATAAATTACGTTTACCCTTAAACAAAAACTGTACAACCTCGTCAAGTTCCTCGCTACGGCACAAGATCAGCACTCCTACATAAAGAAGAGCCGCCACGGCTACACGCAAGAAGAACAGGTTATACACATCGGTGAAAGAGGCTGTGAGCCAATATGTAAGGAACATGACTCCGACAGAGAGCAAGGCAAAAGGCATCATGTCGCGCAGGAACATACCTAATGTGAGAGCAATTTCCCTGCCGGCAAAGAAACGCCACACGAACAACCACAACACATTGAACATCACATATGTTGCCAGCATGCCATTTATGCCCAACGGCGACACCACAACAAGCAGCAACAGGACTATTATTCCCTGTACCATAGTACTCCACATGTAGATATTCGATTTACCACGACTTACCATAAGGTTGGTAAACATCGACTGAATAGGCATAAAGGCACCCCACACTGCAAGTATGCGCAGCATATAGGCACTCTCAATCCATTTGTCGGTAATGGCAATCACTATAATCTGGGGGGCCACAAGCGACAGTCCAAGCAACAAGGGGAAAGAGACGAATGCCGTAAAACGCAGCATCTTGCGGAAGACGCGCAATTGCCGTTCATCATCGTCGGCAACCTTTGCCAACACCGGCTGTGCAAGGCCGTTTACCATTCCGTTTACAGTCTCGGCACCCATAGTCATCCACTCGGCAGCCTTGGTGTAGTTTCCGACATCCACCTTGCTGTAGAGGCGATTGTTTCCACCAAGAATAAATGAGAATATATTCCAGTTTATTCGCAGGAAGATATTGGTTATGAGCAGACGGTAGCTGAATGCGAACAGATAGCGCAGGGGGGCAAAACAAACCCTGATGCTTGGACGCCACGGCGTATAGCACCAGCAGACAACGGAACGAACAAGCACAAACAGAATACTCTGCGTTGCAATTCCCCAGAATGAGTAGCCATTCATTGCCATAAGAATGCCGACGTTTCCCGAAACGACAATGGAGAGTATCTGCGCCATCGAACGCTCCTTTACCTTCAAATTACGGAAGAGATAGGCCGACGGGGCAATACCGAAGCCGGCAACGACAAATCCGAGGAAGATATAACGTGACAGCCACAACAAAGATGGCTCGTCGAAGAAATCGACAATGAGCGGTGCAGCAACAAAGAGAGCGGCATACATTGCAAACGATATGAGCACGTTGAACCAGAAGACCGCATTATAGTCGTCGTGCGACACCTCTTTCCTGTTGGCTATGGCAGCTACAAAACCGCTATCCTGCAGCGAGCCTGCAATAGCCGAAAAAATGGCAAGCATCCCTATAGGCCCGAAATCTTCGGGCGAAAGGATGCGTGCCAAAAATATTCCGAAAAACAGATTAAGCAGTTGGCAGAAAGCATTACTCATGCCTCCCCAAAGAAAACCTTTGGCGACAGAAGTCTTTAAATTTTCTGCAGAACCGCTACTCATCGGCTACTATTATTTTACTTCGCTACCGGGCTTCGCCTTAGGCTCTACGGTGAGCAACGAGAGCTTGCCCTCATTGTCCTCGGCGCTAAGAATCATACCTTCACTTACAATACCACGCATTGTACGTGGGGGGAAGTTTGCAACAAAGCACACCTGCTTGCCCACCAGCTCATCGGGGTTGAAATGCTTTGCTATGCCCGAAAGGATTGTTCGTGTACCAATACCGTCGTCAATCTTGAACTGCAACAACTTATCGGCCTTAGGAACTTTGGCACACTCGAGCACTGTTCCCACACGGATATCCAATTTCAGGAAGTCATCGAAAGTACATTCGGGGCGTACAGGGTTAGCCTTATATGCGGCAGCCTCGTTCTCTTTCTTGATTCTTGCAAGACGGTCGAGCTGTGCCTGTATTGCATCATCCTCAATCTTTTCGAAGAGCAGACCTACCTCGCCAAGTTCGTGACCAACAGTCAGAAGGTCGATGCGGCCGAGATTCTCCCAGCTGAACTCCTCGTAGTTGAGCATGGCGCGCAGTTTCTTGCTGCTGAAGGGGAGGAACGGCTCGAATGCGATAGAGAGATTTGCAACCAACTGCAATGAGAGGTTCAGAATGGTCGCTACGCGGGACATGTCAGTCTTGGCAAGTTTCCAAGGCTCGGTCTCGGCAAGATAACGGTTGCCGATACGTGCAAGCTCCATAGCCTCTTTCTGTGCCTCACGGAACTTATATTGGTCGAGCAGGTTCTCTACTCTCTCCTTTACATTCACGAATTCGTCAATGATTGCCTTGTCGTAGTCGGTGACATCGCCGCAGGCAGGCACCTTGCCGTCGAAATATTTCTTGGTAAGAACAAGGGCACGGTTTACAAAATTACCATATACGGCAACAAGCTCGTTGTTATTACGGGCTTGGAAATCCTTCCAAGTGAAGTTATTGTCCTTTGTCTCGGGCGCGTTTGCTGTGAGAACGTAGCGCAATACATCCTGCTTGCCGGGGAAGTCAACGAGATATTCGTTCAACCACACAGCCCAGTTGCGTGATGTTGAAATCTTGTCGTCCTCAAGGTTCAGGAACTCATTGCTCGGTACGTTGTCGGGCATCACATACTTACCGTGAGCCTTCATCATTACAGGGAAGATGATACAGTGGAACACTATATTGTCCTTGCCGATGAAATGTACCAGACGTGTCTCCTCGTTCTGCCACCACTGCTCCCATGTACCATGTTTTTCGGGATTCTTGTCACACAGCTCCTTTGTATTCGAGATATATCCGATTGGAGCATCAAACCATACATAGAGCACCTTACCGTCTGCCCCCTCTACGGGCACAGGGATTCCCCAGTCAAGGTCGCGTGTCATGGCGCGTGGCTGCAGGTCCATGTCGAGCCAGCTCTTGCACTGACCATATACGTTTGGACGCCACTCCTTATGGTTCTCAAGAATCCACTCCTTGAGCCACTGCTGGTATTCATTGAGTGGCAGATACCAGTTCTTGGTTTCTTTAAGTACAGGCGCTTCGCCGGTCTCCTTTGAGCGGGGGTTGATGAGCTCTGTAGGCTCAAGCGCACGGCCACAACCCTCTTCGCATTGGTTTCCATAAGCCTGTTTATGGCAGTATGGGCACTCACCAACAACATCGCGGTCGGTAAGGAATTTTTCGTTCTTTACATCGTAGAACTGCTTTGAAGTCTGTTCAACGAGTTTGCCGTTGTCATAGAGCGTGCGGAAGAATTCCGATGCAAATTTGTGGTGAGTCTCGGATGTTGTGCGGCTGTATACGTCAAACGAAATGCCAAAACCCTCGAAACTATCCTTGATGATGTTGTGGTAACGGTCTACTACATCCTGTGGGGTGATTCCCTCTTTGCGGGCACGTTGTGTAACGGGTACACCGTGTTCGTCACTACCACCGATGAAGAGTACATCCTCGCCTTTCAGACGCAGGTAACGCACATAGATGTCGGCGGGTACATATACGCCGGCAAGGTGTCCTATGTGTACAGGGCCGTTTGCGTAGGGCAAAGCCGATGTAACCAAAGTTCTTTTAAATTTCTTCTCCATAAAAATATCTTGTTTTATTGTTTGTCGTTTTAAACACCCTGCGCTATGGGGGGGGGTGCACAATAATCGGCAAAGATACAATAAAGATACGAAAACATGGGTAACTCCATTTAAAATAATTTAATAATTAAAGATGTGAAATGCAGACAAAAAGGGTGCATTATTTAAATGGAGCGTTTAAATGAATGAGAAAATTATTGTATCTTCGCACCGGATTACATATCACAAATATTGAAACTTTTTGAAGCATTATGAAAATAGCACTTATAGGTTACGGAAAGATGGGCAAAGAAATTGAGAGAATTGCCCTTGGCAGAGGTCACGAGATAGTATCGATAATAGACCTTGACAACCGCGACGAGATATTCGGCAGCGCATTTGCCACAGCCGATGTTGCAATAGAATTCACCGCACCTGCTGTTGCCTATCAAAACTGCAAGGATGCAATGGCAGCAGGCGTAAAGGTTGTAAGCGGCAGCACAGGATGGATTCACAACCACGAAGAAGAGATGCGCAAAATGTGCAGCGAAGATGGAAAAACCCTCTTTTGGTCGAGCAATTTCAGCCTTGGAGTGGCAATATTTTCGGCAGTTAACCGCTATCTTGCGAAGATAATGAACCGATTCGCCGACTACAGCGTAGAGATGACAGAGACACACCACATACACAAGCTCGACGCACCAAGCGGCACTGCCATAACATTGGGCGAAGGCATAATAGAGAACCTCGACCGCAAGAATTCTTGGATATTGGGCGACATTACAAACCCCGACGGCAGCACCACTAAAGGCGCTGATGCTACTACCGAGCAACTGAAAATCAACGCAATACGCCGCGACGAGGTTCCCGGTATACACACCATCCGTTATGACTCTGAAGCCGACTCCATCACCATCACTCACGATGCGAAGAACCGTAGCGGCTTTGCACTCGGTGCAGTGCTTGCTGCAGAGTATGTAAAGGAGAACAGCGGATTCCTTGGAATGAAAGACCTGTTCAATTTTTAAAAATTAACACATCGGGGACAATATTCGTCTACCCACGACGTTTCCCAATTACAAAATATACACAAAAAATGAGAAAGCCTGAACGAAAAGATTGGATTAAGCTTATCATAGCACTTACCCTGTATATACTATTCCTCGTATGGATTAAAAGCTGGTGGGGTGCATTGGCAATTCCCTTTATAATAGACAATTACACCACCAAGTTCATTCCTTGGGGATGGTGGAAAAACTCAAAAAGCAAGACACTGCGCACAATCATGAGCTGGGTCGACGCCATCGTCTTTGCACTTGTTGCCGTATATTTTGTAAACCTGTACTTTTTTCAGAACTATGTAATACCCACATCGTCACTCGAGAAATCGCTTCTGGTTGGCGACTACCTGTTTGTGAGCAAGGCCAACTACGGCCCACGCAAACCACAAACACCTTTGAGCATGCCACTCACACAGCACACAATGCCCGTTACAGGCGGCAAGAGTTACATCGATGCGGTGCAGTGGGATTATGAGCGCGTTCCCGGCTTCGAGGAGATTGAACTGAACGACATCGTGGTATTTAACTATCCTGCAGGAGACACCGCCACCACAAACCCCGAAGTAATAGATTATTACAGCATGTGCTACAACATTGGCGCCGAGCGCTATCCCAATAAGCCCGACATGGACAGCCTCGACATTGAACGCCAGCGTGCCGTATATGACCTTTATTATACAGCCGGACGCGAATACATTGAGAAAAACCCTCACATATTCGGTGAAAAGACATGGCGCCCCGTCGACCGACGCGAGAACTACGTCAAGCGATGTGTGGGACTGCCCGGCGACACACTGCAGATTAAAGACAAGGCAATTCTGCTCAACGGCAAACCCTCGAAGCAACCAGCCGACATACAGTTCAACTATTGGGTAACACTGAATGCACCGATCCCCGAGAGAGTGCGTCACGAACTTGGCATAAGCAAGAAGGATATCATCGACGGCAACTGTGGCAACGGTCTATTCTGTCTGCCATTGACCGATGCCACTCGTGACAAGCTGAAGAGCTACACAAAGCTCACAGCCTCAATTGAGCCCTGCGAAAGCAAACCGGGAGGACTATATCCCCTGAACAGCCACCACAAATGGACAGCCGACAACTACGGACCGGTATGGATACCAAAGCGAGGCGAGAGCATAAGACTCACACTCGAGAATCTGCCCATATATGAACGTCCCATAGCCGTATACGAGGGCAACACACTCGAGGTTAAGGACGGCAAGATATTCATCAACGGAAAAGAGAGCGACAGCTACACATTCAACATGGACTACTATTGGATGATGGGCGACAACAGACACAACAGCGCCGACTCGCGCTATTGGGGTTTTGTACCCGAAGACCACATCGTTGGAAAGCCGCTCTTTGTGTGGTTGTCACTCGACAGCGACCGTAGCTGGTTCAACGGAAAGATACGTTGGAACCGTCTTTTCCGTTCAGTTGACAACCTAAAATAAAGCGGGCAGGATATGCATATACTGTCACACCCACTATATCTTGCCCCTATTCCACTGTACATACAGCTGTATTCGGCGGAAGGCATCATAATAGACGGCGACTCGCCTTTTGTGAAACAGACGTTCCGCAACCGCACCCTCATTGCAACCGAAAGAGGAGTACAGGCATTGACTATTCCCATTGAGCATAACGGCTCCCAAGCAATGCGCGACGTGCGCATAAGCGAGCATGGCAACTGGCGTCATCTGCACTGGAACGCACTTGTAAGCGCCTATCGCAAAAGCCCGTTCTTCGACTACTATGCCGATGACTTTGCCCACTTCTACGAAGAGCGCGGAGGCTTTCTGCTCGATTTCAATATACGCCTGCACAATGTTGTCGGCGAACTGTTAGGACTCGACAACAAAGCCGTCATAACAGAAAAAACAGCGATAAATACGGAGAAAAACAACATAACAGACCTGCGACAGATAGCCGAGCCAAAAGAGCTTACAAACGGCAAATACAAAAGCACGGTGCCCTATTATCAGGTATTTGCCCGGCGCAACAGCTTTATACCCAACCTTAGCATTGTCGATTTGCTATTCAATATGGGCCCCGAAGGACTTATTACATTAAAGGACTCGGCAACAGAGCCGATTACCGTCAAGTAACATCAAACATAAGACCGAATACTACAGCTCTCTGTCACTGGTTACGAATCTTGTTTCCCAAAATAAAGCCGAATATACCGGTAAGGATAATTCCCACAGTCGTTTGCACAACATTAAGAAAATCCACAAATGGAGAGACGTTGTGAAGCACTTCCGAATCCATCCCGGCCATATTCTTAAGACTTACCGACAGCGCCATTGTATACTCCAACAGAGATACATTGGAACTGAACATCCATGCAAACAGGAATACAATAAAAAAGTAAGTGATCACCATCTTTGTCATACTCTCGCCATAACCAAAGAGGATATCGGAAAATATATTTGTCACTATTTTCCATACGTTGGCAACTTTTCGGACTACACTTATTTTTTTCTTGAAAAGTTCAGCAAACATGCGATTGCGTTCCATACGTCTGCCCCTTACATAAGCCCAATTGCCATCCGCAATAAATCCTCTTCCGGTCCACAAGGCATTAAAGTTCTTGTATATCTCCTCGGCCTCTTCCCAACGTCCTTTCAGAGACTCACTTGCGCTCCAATTGGAACGGATATTTACATCATTCGTTCTCTCACCCGTGCCATACAGATTCCATTCGGTAAGAAACCTTTCGTACTCTTTGAAATTCTGTTGCAGAATACGACCGCCAACAAGATTCCTGCGTCTTATTATTGCAGAGTCGCCAAAATAGGTTTTATTTAAACTACAGTTCCTGATATTGCTATGAGTAAATATAACAACTCCATCCAGCAAAGCTCTATAGAAATCGCAGAACTCAATATCAGCCTCTTCAAATGTTCCATTCTCTATTCTGGCATATCTGAAATCACTCCATAGTATTGTAGACTTACGAAAACGACAATGCACAAGTTCGCATTGCTTGAAACTGACACGTTCCAGCCGACATCCCGAAAAGTCAACACCCTCGAGCCTCTCACCCGAGAAGTCGACACCTACAATCTCTTTCTGCTTCAACAGTTCTGCTAATTCTTCACGTTTCATGCCTTACCTATAACCATTATGTACTTTTTCGGAAAAATCACCCCAAATCCCGACAACACACACTGTGTAGATTGTACAGGATTACAATTAGGTAGATGACGCAAAATTAACCATTTTTTTGATAAAAAAAATTACATGCAACATTAAATGGAATGGTGCTGCCAAATCAAAATAACAAGCAGGAATCTAAAACAGAGAGAGCACAATCTTTCTATATTTCGTATTCATTTTCGTTTCTTTGTTGTATCTTCGCAGATAAAACTTAAAACTGATACATGAGCGCAGAATTTGATATTCGCGGCAAACATAGCGACAAGGAGTTTGAAAATGCATTACGCCCGCTTGCCTTCCACGACTTCAGTGGACAGGAGAAGGTCGTAAGCAATCTCAGCATCTTTGTACAGGCTGCCAAGATGCGTGGCGAGTCACTCGACCACGTGCTGTTGCACGGTCCTCCCGGACTGGGAAAAACAACCTTGAGCAACATCATTGCCAACGAACTTGGCGTAGGCTTCAAAGTAACCTCGGGCCCCGTACTCGACAAGCCCGGCGACCTTGCAGGAATACTCACTTCATTGGAGCCGAACGATGTGCTCTTCATTGACGAGATACACCGTCTCTCGCCCATTGTCGAAGAGTATCTTTATTCGGCAATGGAGGACTATCGCATAGACATTCTCATTGACAAGGGACCATCGGCGCGCTCGATACAGATAGACCTTAATCCGTTCACCCTTATAGGTGCTACCACACGCAGTGGATTGCTCACCGCACCGTTGCGTGCCCGTTTCGGCATAAACATGCACCTCGAATACTACGACAGCAAGACTCTGGCAGGCATCATCGCACGCTCGGCCCACATACTGCGCGTAACATTTGACGAGGAGGCCGCATACGAAATTGCACGCCGAAGCCGAGGAACGCCACGTATTGCCAATGCCCTGCTGCGCCGCGTGCGCGACTTTGCACAGGTGATGGGCAACGGACACATAACAAACGCCATTGCCAAGATGGCGCTCGAGGCTCTTAACATCGACCGCTACGGACTCGACGAGATTGACAACAAGATACTTTGTACAATCATCGACAAGTTCAAAGGAGGACCTGTGGGAATAGGCACTATAGCAACAGCCCTCAGCGAAGATGCCGGCACAATAGAAGAGGTGTATGAGCCATATCTTATCAAGGAAGGATTCCTGAAACGAACACCTCGTGGACGCGAAGTTACCGACCTCGCCTACAAGCACTTGGGACGAAGCAGATACGGAAACGACGCAGGCACACTGTTCTAAAAAAGAAAAGCACTATGCCAAAACTGCAATCTTTATTCAAAGACACCGTCATATATGGCCTGAGCAGCATTGTGGGCCGTTTTCTAAACTATCTGCTGGTTCCGCTCTACTCCTATTCAATGACAGCAGAGTCGGGAAACTATGGCATAGTGACAAACATATACGCATGGACCGCACTCATTCTCGTAATCCTTACATTCGGATTCGAGACAACCTTCATGCGTTTTGCCGGCAAATACGAAAACAACCTTCCCAAAGTGTTTTCAATGTCGCTGCAGGTGGTTGCAGCAATATGCGTGCTGTTCCTTGTATCCATATTCAGCAACATCGACAGCATATCACAGGCACTGGGCTACTCACAGCACCCCGAGTTTGTAACAATGATGTCAGTGGTGATATCGCTCGATGCCGTTCAGGCGATAATTTTCACCTACCTGCGCTTCAAGAAACGCCCGATAAAGTTCGCATCGCTAAAACTGCTTTTCATTGGAATGAGCATTGCACTCAACCTTGTAGCCTTTTTGTTGATGCCATATCTGTACCGGAACAACCCCTCGCTCATAGGAGAGTTCTATGACCCCGACAATCAAGCCTATTACATATTCCTCATAAACCTCATCTGTACAGCAACAATAACACTCTTTTTCATTCCTGAGCTCAAGATATTCCGCTTTACGGCAGACAGGAAACTGCTCAAGGAGATGCTTGCCTACTCATGGCCAATACTGCTGTTAGGACTTGCCGGAATACTTAACCTGCATGCCGACAAAATCATATACACCATGCTTGTACCCGGTGAGCAGGGCAAGGTCGAGTTAAGTGTATATGGAGCTGTCGTCAAGATTGCAGCCATTATGGCCATGCTGATACAGGCCTTCAAATATGCCTACGAACCAATTGTATTCAAGATGGGCAACGGAAAAGAGAGCAAGGAGTATCAGGCTATTGCAATGAAATATTTTATAGCTATTGCGCTGCTTGCCTTTCTTGCCGTAGTATTCTACATGGATATTCTACGCCATATAATAGCTCCCGACTATTGGATAGGACTCAAAGTAGTACCCATTGTAATGATAGCCGAGATTATAATGGGCATATACCAAAATCTGTCAAACTGGTATAAGCTGAACGACGAGACATGGTGGGGAGCAATATTCTCAACAGCCGGCTGTGCAATGCTTTTCGTAATAAATATCCTGTTTGTACCCGAATATGGATATTATGCTTGTGCCATAGCCTCGCTGATCGGATTCTCGGTTGCAATGCTGCTCTCTTATTTTGTGGGACAGAAGAGAAACCCAATAGCCTATGACCTTAAGAGCATATTCGGATATGTAGCGCTTGCAGCTGTTCTTTGGGCTGTATCGCAACTTGTTCCCATAGAAGACAATGTTTTGCATTTGAGTTTCAACACTCTGCTCATTCTTGTCTATATCGGCTATTTTGTTAAGAATGATTTACCTGTTAAACAGATTCCCATATTAAAGCGTTTCTTCAAGTGAGGCAAAAACCACACTTTAGCAAGAGACACTAAGATGAATAGCCCGTTTGGTATATACAACAAGTTAAAAGAACACCTCGACCTTACCCCCGATAAAGAGAACGAGACAACGGTTATTGAGAATGTAAAACGAGCTGTTGAGTTCCGAGGGGTTAATCTTTGGATACTTATAATAGCTGTCTTAATAGCATCGATTGGATTAAACATAAACTCTTTGCATCTTATAATAGGAGCGATGCTGATATCTCCGCTCATGGGACCCATAATAGGCACAGGGCTTGCTGTAGGCATAAATGACATGGAACTGATGAAGCGTTCGATGCGCAATCTTTTAATAGCATCACTATTTGCCATCATTGCCGCCTCGTTCTTCTTTTGGCTCTCGCCATTGAACGAAGCCCAGTCGGAATTGCTGGCACGTTCTTCACCCACCTTGTACGATGTTATAATAGCATTTATAGGTGGTGGAGCCGGTTTTCTCGCACTCAGCACAATAGGCAGCCACACACAAGTAATTGTAGGCGTGGCTATATCAACAGCCTTGTTGCCGCCACTCTGTACAGTCGGGTTCGGCATCGCAACAGGCAATTGGCTCTATTCGCTTGGGGCACTCTATCTGTTCTTCATAAACTCGGTATTCATTGCAATATCCACATTCGTCAGCGTAAAGATGTTTAACTTCTCACAAAAGGTATTTGCCGACAAGGAGCGTGAGAAGAAGGTGCGGCGCACACTTATTATAATATCCATAGTTACGCTGCTGCCTTCACTGTTTCTAACCTACAACATTCTTTGCAAGACCATATACATGCAGAACGCTGAACGCTTCGTAATAGAAGAGCTCAAATTCCCCGGCACATACATTATAGAGAAGGAGATCGACTATAAACAGCGCCGTATAAGTGCCGTTTTTATCGGTGATTATATCCAACCTGTAGAGATTGAGATTGCAAAGGAGAAACTTCCAAAATATAAAATCGCAGGAACAGAACTGAACATTCTGCAAGACGGGGAGAGCCACGACAGCATCATGCTCTCATCAATGCGCAATAACATAATAAAGGAGTTCTACCAACGGAGCGAACAGCAGATAGCCAATCTTGAGAAAGAGACATCGTTGCTGCGCGACAGCATCGCAGGTATAGACCGTTACAGGAACCTCGACTCGCTTGTCTACCTTGAAGCAAAGATTCTTTTCCCGCAAATAACCGATGTCGCTTTGGGATATATCTGGAGCAGCAATGGGGGCAGCAGCACCCCGTCGTCATTTGCACAAATACAGAGCATAGAGCCTGTAGACAGCCGCACCCGTAAGCAAATCAGCCAATGGATGCGTCAAAGGTGCAACGATGACAGCCTGCGCATAGAAATAGTTGAACGATAACCCTTAACCTACCATTCAACAGTAAAGTTATGACATCCTTCCATGTAGCTGTAAGACACCTTGTAATTATAGTATCGGCAGATTGACTTTACCAAAGCAAGGCCAAGACCTGTAGACGACGGACCGCCCTTGTGGTAGAAACGGTTGAAGACAAGTTCGGGGTCAAGAGCCTCATCACCCTTGTTCGAGACTTGAAGACGGTTATTATTGAGCACCACACGCACCTCGCACTCTGAAGCCGAGTGCACAAAGGCGTTCTTTATAAGATTACCTACAAGCACCTTGGCCAACGACTCGTTTATCTCCACAACGCAAGACCGGGGAAGTTCTGCTGTGCAGCCGATGCCCTTGTGGGAATACACCTCGCCAAACTGCTCCAACTCATCCTTTATCAAAGCCACCAGATCAATGTTAGATACCTCGGGGAACAACCCATTGTCTATTTTGGTAAGCAGCAACAATGTTCTGTTCAGACGTACCATTGCTGCAACCGAGTGTTGTATTTTTGAGAGCTCGACATACTGTTCCTCTTGCAGCGAAGTGTTGTCGATAAGCCACTCAATTCGGTTTCCTATGACAGCAAGCGGAGTCTGAAGCTCGTGCGAAGCGTTACCTATGAACTGTTTCTGTTGGTCAAGATATACCTCGGCACGCTCAACAGCCTGCCGGGCAGCCACACTCAATTTATGGAACTCAAGCACCTGCGAGTCGGGAGCGGCAACATGTTTCTTTCCGGGAACATAACTGTCGAACCATGCAAGAAGCCTGTAAAGCGGCTTCATGTTATGATAGAATATTATTGTTGTGGTTACAAGAATAACAAGCACCAACAACAGATATAGCACCACGACATACCAGAAGATGGCACTTATAAGGTCATCGCGCTCAAATGTAGGCATAGCCACCTGCAGACGGTAATAGTTCTCCTCTTCATCCATGAAGACTGTCGTCATTACGCGGGCCGGCTCAGTATCCTCTTGCTCGGGAATATATACCATTTCGTCGTGGAAAGTCATGAAAGGCTCATTGGCATCATGTGAATCGAGACGCACGATGGTGTAACTGTTATTCGAGCCGCTATTGAGTGTAGGCAGCTCGCGTCCCGACAAATGGCGCCTTATTATCGTCTCGGCATACTCGACAAGGCTGTCGTCCGACTCATCGTTTATTTCGGCAACCATTGTATAATAGAATATCACAGCCCACAAAGTGATTATGGGCAGAAGGATAAGCGCAAGGCGTATGGTTATTCTATAGATAAGTTTCATAAATCACTCCTCGGTATTGGCAAGTTTGTA
>JAEIGA010004212.1_pt1 | contig 22278 bp, 29 predicted proteins | sample 9270691 | NCBI WGS metagenome assembly JAEIGA01 (sample SAMN17057246, study PRJNA624740) | gut metagenome | biome: biome; isolation source: fecal sample | host: Bos grunniens | place: China: Xizang | collected 2019 | reverse complement strand
TAATTAACATAATCATAATCTACATTAGAACAAATATCTTCTATATATTGTTTACCTTTTCTGTTAAAATAATGTTGTCTTATAGCAAAAATAGCTGAATTATATAAATTAGAAGATAACATAGTAAGTTGTTCTAATTTCTTATAATTAGAATTAGATTGTTTAATTATATGTTGTTCTACTAATTTCATTCTTCTATATTTAGTTCATTTTCTAATTTTAATTCTTTAGAAATTAAATTTAATTTTTCTTTTCTTCTATTACTATACATTTTCATAGAAAAACAATGTAATAATGTTATAATTTCTTCAAATATTTCTTTTTCTATTTGTTTTGAATTATCTATTTCATTTAAAACAATTATCTCACATCCAAATTTAGAAAATAAATCTTTTATTATATTATAAGATAAACGAGTTAATCTATCTTTATATGTAATAAATATTTTTTGTATTTTAAAATCTATTACATCATTTAATAACTTACTAAAATTATTACGTTCTAAATTAAGACCAGATGATATATCTGAATATTCTTTACTTATACAAATACCATTATTATAACAAAATTGTCTTAATACATTTAATTGATTATCTAAATCTTTTTTCTGATTAGAAGAAGATACTCTAGCGTAAATTACATTCATTCTAATATTATCTTTTCTCATAAGAGAAAAAACATCATCTCTATCATAAATATATTGTCCATTATGTAAAGTTTTAACTTTAATTTTTTTATTTTTTACATATTTAGATAATGTAGGTCTAGTTATTTTTAATAATTTTAATACTTCTTTTGCTTTCATTTTATTTTAAATTTTAAATATTATTACTATTTTATATAATAATAAACAAAATAAATAAAATAATATATATAAATAAACTATGGATATTTCAAAAGTAAAATATTTTATATATAGATCATTGTCAATGGATGACAGACATACTATACATGTTTGTAAATCTATCGATGAGATAATGAAAATTGATAAATGGTCTAAAAAATGTGTTGCAACATTTGGTATAATTGAAACTGAACAAGGTGATATAGCATTTGAAATAGAGTTAACTTATGAAGGAGAACCCTATGTTTGGAAAAAATTCATGCACATAGATTCTTTTTTAAAGTTTCATCCATATTCAAAAATACATTGTCACGATAAAGCTTCCCATACATATATGATTAAACATACTGACCAGTTTAAAGATTATGGTTGGGAAATATCGCAAACTTTTTAAAAAAATATATTAAATATTATGACAACAGAACAATTAAAACTATTTAGTGATTTATACACAAAATTTAATGATAGATGCTATTATATTTGTCAAAATTTATTAAATGACCTTCGTAACTATAAATTTATGTACCGATTTGAATTATCTACTGATAATACTGAAGTAGATTGCTGGGGTTCAGATGATGATTGGTGTGGAGAAGGTGATGAACATTATGACCGTTTTCCAGTAGATTTTATTTATAAATCAGATGAAGAAATCTTACAATGGAAAAATGAAATATTAGAAAAACAACGAAAAGAAAAAGAAGAAAAAGAAAAAATAAAACGACAACGTGAATTAGATTGTGAATACCAAAGATATCTTGAATTAAAACGTAAATTTGAAAAATAATGTTACATACAATAGTTATATTACTAATATGTTGGTTTCTTCCTATATTAAATTTATTATGTATATATTATATTGATAAATACAAAGGTGAAACTTTAAAACAATATATAGTACGTAATAATATAGAAGTATTCGCATTTATGTCTATTATACCTTATCTTGGTATACCTTGTATGATTATATTAAACTTAATGTTTATTGTAAGTAAAAAATATGAATAAAAATATGGATAAAAAGAAAGAATTAATTAAAGAAATAGAGTCAGCTAAAAAAGAGTTTTATTCTAAAAATCCTTGTAATCATTGCGTAGGTAATGGTTGTGATGATTGTAGAGATTGTCCTGAAGCTGAACTTAGGTACCAACTATCAGAAAATGTATATAATTTAGAGAAAAAATTCAAACAAGAATATGGCGAAGATTACGATACATTTAAAGAAAATGAACGTAATAAAAAAGAAAATCAATCTAAAAATATTGATTTAACAAAGTTAAGTTCAGATGAACTACGTAAATTGAGTGAAAATATTAACGAGAGACTTTTTGACCTTAGAAAAGAAGAAGAAATAGCAAAATCACAAGAATTTTGTAAAACACTTGAAGTTGGTGCTGTATATTGTGAGAAAAAATATAATTTTTATAACGATAATACAGTATATATAATTATTAAGATAAATGGTTTTGAACCTAGTGAAAAAGGAAGACCATTTATTCAATATACATATTATAGTATTACTAACAAACCAGATAATTTTACAAATAATCTTTCTATTAAATGTGACCAAATGAATGCTCCTGTAGAAGCAATAAAACATATGACGATTTTTTCAAATCGTATTATTAAAGATGCTGAAGAAATTATGTCAGAAATAGAAGCTTTTTATAATCTAGTGACAACTCAAATTAATGTTTTTAACACAGAAATATTTAATAGAACAAGTGACTTATTATATGATTATTGTAAAAATTAAAAAATTAAAAGATTATGGCAGAAGCATTAGCACAATTTACAGCAGATTTATTTAGTGTATCACTAGAAGAAGCAAAATTAGGTTTAGGAATATTTTTTAGTAGTATTGGGTTTTTTCTTTTTTATATTGGCTACATTTCTACAAGTTGTGAAGATATAATAAAATGATTTGTAATAAAAATAAGATTATGTTCAAAATAGATTGTTTCATAAGAAAAGACACACCAGAACTTCGTCAAAGATTAAAGGATCTTGGTTATACAATTTGTCCTTGTAGTGATTTTGAAGGATCTGTTTGGCTAAGTATACTTCCAGAAAATGGTACAGTTCATGGTGTAGGATTTTGTGATAGTACAGGTTTGTCACCTATTAATACTCAAGAAAAAGCGTTAGCTCAATTTTTGTATGACTCACAAAAAGATGGATCTATTGATTGTGGAGATAATGAAGAATTATTTATTGCACTTGCTGCACTAAGAGATGATACTGATAAAAATCAATGGTTTGTTGTTAATGACATTTGGGTAAAATGTTCTAATGATATGCCAGATAAATATATTCAGTTAAATGGTCACAAAGCAACACCTGAAGAAATTATAAAGCATTTTACTAAAATATTTGAATTAAAAAGAAATTAATTATTACTATTTTATTAATATGAAAAACATTTTATTTTACTTATTAGCATTTATTTTTTCATTGTTTTTGTTTACTAGTTGTGATATTAAAGATTTGAAAAAAGTTTCAGAAAATGATAAAACAACTGTATTAATTAATCCACAAGAAATTACATCAATACATATTAAAAATCTTACTCATTCGCATAATGGTTGCAGATATAATATGGTAATAAGATTTAGAGAATATGGTAGAGTATCTGGCAAATATGATATTACAGTACATTCATTGTTTTATGTTAACGAAGAAGATATGTTATCTAACTACAATAAAATAAAACAATCAATGAAAAATAAAGATGAATATATTGAAATTTTTTATAATTATAATGGTTGGTAAATAATATGAGTAAATTAATTTCACCTTACAGTTTAATTAAAAAAGGTACAAAAGAGTACCGAGAAGCATTACGTTCCATCAGACGTAACTATAAAAGATACGGAGCAAAGTTTGATAATAGTGAACTTTGGAATCTAGATATTACAATTTATAAATACGTACAGTTATATAAATTATGTGAACATCCATTTTTAAAAGAATGTATTTCAGATAATGCTGGACTTTATAATAATTATTGGGAACAACAAGGTATAACTGAAGAAGAATACGATAAAAATTATAAAACTTATTGGACAAAAGAGAATGAATTACGTGATGAAGTTAATCTTCAAATTTCTAAGTTAACAGACAAAAAATTTCTTGAGTTCTTACTTCCACGTTTAAAAGCATTTAAAGATAAAACACTTGGATATCCTTCATATATGACTTTTGAACAGTATGAAGAATATTTACAAAGTGTTATCGATGAAATTGAAACAAAAGGCACTTGCACCTTAATTTACAAAAATTTTAACGCATTATGGAATTAACAACAAAAGAACAACAACGATTTGATGAATTACAAAAAGTATATCCAAACGGTAAAGTAATTTTTAAACCGTTATTAGGATTTGGTGAAGCAACAGTTTTTGTTGATGAAAATAATAATTGTATTCGTGATATTACGGATTATAATTCAAGAATAGATGATTTTTAAAAAATTAATTAAATTTTTAAAATAATTTCTATATTAGATATGTAATCAAAATTATATAAACATATGAATATTCGAAGATTTTTACAACTACTTAACAAAGTGAATGCTGATGAACTTTCTACATTCAGAAGTATTCATATAAAAAGAACACTTAAAGTACTTTTAGGAATTTTACCAATTGTTTTAGTTATATTTATTATATGTAATTTTAAAGATCTTAATTACACAGTTTATGACGTATCAAATGTTACTAAAATTACTGAGGTAAAGCAAGTATGTAGTACAAATGAAATACTTCAAACAGAAGTACCATATTTTAACTACGAAACTAAAGAACCTGTAGGAGATCATACACACGATAAGCATTATATTATCGAAGGAAAAATAAAATATATTTCAGGATTTTTTAATAATGAAAATTCCAAAGAAATAAAAAACGTAGAATATTGTAATGAAGACAAAACTACTATTACTGTAACAAATAGTATAATGATGGCCGCTTCTATAACAATACTTATTTTATTTTTTGTGTATTTTATATTTTCATTATCTTATATATTTGGGTCAGATTATTATGATCACCCTAACCCAAGTGCACCATATTATTTTTGGGAACACTACAATTGGAGAACTGCCACTTTATATTATAATTATCTTGAACATAAAGATAAAATTAATATAATAAGTACAATTAATTATTTTATACTATATATAAAAGTATTCTTTAATATTCCTGTTACTTTATATGAAGTACAACAAAGATTATCGTTATTTGATGGATTTAAAGTAATTCATAAAGGAGAAAATACTCCATTAACAGATAGTGAAATTGATGAATATAATAAATATTTTGAAACAAATGTACTTTATAAACTAGAGAAAGATGGAATTACTATTTCGCATAACAAAATACCTATGATTTAAACATATGAAGAAATTAATTACAACAGCTATTAATAAAATTAAAAATTTTTTATATAGTAAGATTGACAATATAATGGTAGTATTTTCAGTAGTTTGGTTTGCTTTACTATCTATAATGTTAGTTGTACTTATATCAATCTTTTTACAAATTAATTTAGATAATACTGAAAATTATCATGAGAAAACTCCAACGCCTATTATAAATATTATATTATATGAAATTAAAGATGGCGTAAAAACTGATTCAACAACATTTTTAAACGTAAACGAAATAAATAAGTAGATTATGGAAATTAAAGAACAATTAGTTTACATTGTAGATAACGTACAATTTACTGATAAAGACGAAGCAATTAAATTTGCAGCTAAATACGAAAAGGTTGAAGAAATTATGTCAATACTTGAACCTAGAACAAAAGACGTAGAGAATCATAAGAAGATTATTAAACACGATATTGATAAGTTGAGAAAGTGTTTAAAAGAAATCTTAGAATTATCTAAAAGTGTAATGAGTTTTAATTATGAGATAGACGAATTCTTTAATAATGTTGAACAGGATTTTATAAATCGACCAAATAGTAGTGGTAAATATATAATGGCATTAGTTCATTACACTCAAGGATTTAATGATGTTAAATTCCTTTGGGAACCAATTTGGAGATTTAGATGTACAAATTTTATATCTGGAAATGAATATTCTCAACCTCATTACGTTTTTAATGAAAAGGAAGCATTTGAAATATTAAATAATAATCTTTAAATTTTTAAAAATGTTTCTATATTAAAAACATAAAAATATACTACTTATGTTACCAGTACACGAAATCTTTAAAAAAGAAATCAATAATAAATTGATTGAAGTTATGCCTTATCGTGGTCTTCCTTGTGAAGTACAAGAATTCTGTATTAACGAAAAGACAATTGAAAATTTTGATAAGGAAGATTTTGGTGAGTCAATTGATTCTGAAGATAATGTATGGTTTGGATATGATCCTGAAGAATATGCGTTTGGTTGTTCTAATAGAGTATTCAAAAGATACGATAAGAGCAAAGAAGATTATCCAAAAGAAATTATAGAAAAAGCAAAAGAAAAATATGGTTTCACAGACCTCGAATATGATGAAGTTTGTCTTCTGTTAGAAGAAGCTTTAACTGTTGGAGAATGTGGATGGTGTAGTTAAAAATATGGGATTATATTATAGAAATACTGAAAATAGAATCAAAGGTTCTTGTCATATTTGTTCATATTATGTTCCATCAAGAAATTATTGTAAATATTATCAAAAAGAAGTAAATGAGTTAACTAGTAAAAGTTGTAATAAATAAAATATCAGTACTATGGTAAAAAATTGTAAACATTGTATTATTGACTTTAAAAATAAAGTTATTAGAACTTATGGTGATGATAATATACATTTTACTTATGATAAATTTGAATGTAAGTATTTAATGGATGTAACTCTAGAACATAATGGTGATGGAATTAGAATTTTAGGTACACAAATTTTTCGTTGCTATACTGATACGCCAATTAGATTATCTGATATTAACGGAGAAGTAGCAAAACGTTCTATTAAGAAATGCGGTACTTCAAAATTAGAAAAATGGTTAGGTTTTGAAGAATATGAATATGTAGAAGGTGAATATTATGTTAAATATAATAATGACGTAACTATATTTAATATCCCAAAAAATATAGTAGATACGTTTATATTTGAGCATACTGTTAATAAAGACTTACAAGAATAATAAACAAATTATATATAAATTATGGAAACAAGTATTTATATTAAAACAACAGTCAATATTAAAAAACTTTACGTAAAGGTTTATCCAAGATATATTGAAGATGTAAGTGTAAATGGTTATCGTGATTTAGAAAATGACCCTAAAATGCCTTTTGTTAAGTTTGATGATAAAGTAAAAGAATATTTTTGGGAAGTTAACATCGACATAGACAAAGGACAAATCATTGACTGGTCACAAGGTACTAAAGCAAGTTTACATTATAAAGTATGTGATGAAGGATTTTACGAAATATTTGACGAAAAAGGAGAAAAACTTGGTAATTTTAATGGATATGTTCCACATATAATGTGTCCAAAAGAACCTGGTTATGGTGATTATATAATCATGGATATTGATGAAAATGGAAATATTCAAGATTGGGATGCAAAAAATAACATCGATAATTTACTTTATAATTGTGGTCTTAAAGAATTAGATAGAGGTGATTATTAACTATTAATTTTAAAAACATGGAAACAACTACAGCAATTATTATTTTTAGTATATTTGGATTACTACTAATTGGTATAATCATTTGGGGAGTTCTTCTTTCTAATATGTCGCTTTATTTACGTGTATTTGAAAAGGACCAATATAATATTTATAAATATGTTATGGATCATATGTCAGATTGTACATTTGACTTTCATACCGAGAAAGGAGATATGTTTAAATTATATGATTTAGATTTACTACTAACATATGAAGATGGTAATTATGTTGGTTCTATATTTAAATGGACTAAAGATAATGCTGAATGTTTATTTTGTACATTATATAAAAAAGAAGCTAAGGCACTTGGTGAAGAACTTTTAAAAATTAAAAATAAAGCATTTGAACCTAGTATTTGTAAAGTAGAACATAATAAACTTTATTATTTACAATCATCTGATGATATTAATAATGGTTATTGGATATTTTTGTCCGATACTTCAGATGAAGATCTTTCAAGTTTAACATATTGTAAAAAATGTATTTATTTTTCAACTCGAAAAGGAGAAATAATATATTCTAGTGTAGAGCCTGGAAAGATTATGAATGATTTATCAGCTCTTAAATTAAGACTAGCAACTGCAGCAGAAGAAAAAATGTTTAGCGAATTTTTTAACATATAATTAAATTAAATTTTAATAAGATATTCTATATTAATATAAAGAACAAACTAAAATTTATATATTTATGAAAAATCCAGTTCAAAAACAATTTAATGTTCTTCTTTTTAATAGGCACATGAATAATGAAAAAGAAGTTTACGACGTACTTCCATATTTCAGAAATGAATGGAAGCAAAAAGGTTATGCTTTTGATAAAGTAAAAGTTCATAATAAAGAAACACTAAAAGAGTGGATTCTTCGAGCCTCTCGCTATATGTTCTGGGCACGTTGCGAATATGAATTCTTAATGGCAGGTTGGCCATTTGGATCACATGATATGCATGAGAAAGTTAAAGATTTCTTTGCAAAAGGTAAAAGCTTAGATGATTATGGTCAAAGAATTGATTTTGATAATATAATTATCAAAGACATGCATAAAATTGATGTACATGAACAAATTGAAATGAATATCGATATTATTACAGATATTCTTGCTCAGGAATTTAAAATCGATAAACTAGGTCAAGCATATCGTTTAAAACATATTCCAACAGGATTATATTACAGACCTTCTAATGGTTATTCAAACCTTGATACAAAAGGTAAAATTTACACCAGTAATAAAAATGGTTTATCTGGACATAAACACGCAATCACATTAAAAATTACAAAGAAATATGAAAAATATTTAAAAGATGATATGAACGTTGCTGAAAGTATATTAAGAGACGGTAAATATATCTTTGCAGATTTAACTGAATTTAAAAGAGAATACATTTAAACTATATTTATTAACATTTTAAAACATTTTTATTTAAACATTTTATGGAAATACTTTATTAGTCTGGCGGAATTCTCGCCGTAGTTATTTTATTAGTTATTATTTTAAAGAAAATGTATGTTAAGGCACCACCATCTTATGCATACTTGCTATCTGGTCTTTGGAAAGAACCTAGAGTTTTTATCGGTACTGGTGGATTTCAAATTCCTGTTTTGGAGCGATTAGATAATATTTATCTTGGACAATTAACTGTTGACATTAAAACAGCAAGACCTGTAACGACACATGACTTTATTGATGTTAAGGTTGATGCAGTATGTAAGGTAAGAGTTATCCCTACAGAAGAAGGTATTAGATTAGCTGCAAAGAACTTCTTAAATATGAGTGAAACAGCTATTTCTGAATCAGTTAGAGATTCTCTAGAAGGTAATATGCGTGAGGTTGTAAGTGCTATTGATTTACAAGAACTTGTAACAAATAGAGATGTCTTCTCTAATCAAATTCAAGATAAAGCAGCAGTAGATATGTCTAAACTTGGTCTAGAAATTCTATCTTGTAATATTCAAAATATTGCTGACGAAAAAGGTTTAATTCAAGACTTAGGTGCAGATAATATATACAAGATTAAAAAAGATGCTGCAATTAATAAAGCAATAGCAGAAAAAGAAATTCAGATTGCTCAATCAGAAGCTAAGAAAGCAGCTAATGATGTACAAGTAAAAAATGAAACTGAAATTGCAGAACGTAATAACGAATTATCTATTCGTAAAGCAGATTTAAAGAAAGCTTCAGATGCTAAGCAAGCAGAAGCAGATGCTGCATATGAAATTCAAAAACAAGAACAATTAAAAACAGTTAATATTAAAACTGTTGATGCTGAAATTGAACGTACAAAACGATCTCAAATTCTTGCTGATGAAGAAGTTAAGGTAACACAAAACAAACTGAAAGCAACAGTTAATGCACAAGCAGATGCTCAAAAATATAATACTGAAGTTGATGCTCAAGCACGTAAAATTAAAATAGAAATGGATGCTCAAGCGGAACTAGAAAAACAAAAACGTGAAGCAGAAGCAAAAGCATATATGGCTGAACAAGAAGCAAAAGCTGTTAAGGCAAAAGCAGATGCAGCAAAATATGCAGCACTTCAAGAAGCTGAAGGTATTCGTGCTAAAGGTGAAGCGGAAGCAGCAGCGACACAAGCAAAACTTCAAGCTGAGGCAGAAGGTATTCGTGCTAAAGGTGATGCTGAAGCAGAAGCAATGGATAAAAAATCTGAAGCATTCAAAAAATCTGAATTCGCAAAATTGGAAATGGTACTTGATATGCAAAAATCAGTTCTACCTCAAGTTGCAGAACATGTTGCTAAACCTATGGGTCAAATCAAGGACATTACAATCTATGGTCAAAATGGTTCAGAAGTTGCAGGAGTATCACAAAACGTACCTGTAGTGATGAAGAAAACATTTGATATCGTGAAAGATACAACTGGTGTTGACCTAGCAGATGTAATGAAATCTGAAACAATCGATGCTAAAATAACAAAGAATGTTAACCTTAGTGGAGATATGAATCTAGATTAATTTTATGGTAGAGTACTATTCAACAATGACTCATGCTTCTATAGTAGAACAAGAAATTGGTCGGATTAATCAAAAATTAGATAATTTAGAAGTTCAAAGTAAATTATTACAAAATAATGTAAACGTACGAATTTCAGCAATTGAAGATAAACCATCAGTTAATACTTGTACTATAGGAGAAATTCCAAAAGTTGATAAGTTAGAAGAAAAAATTGATTTCGTAGGAGAAAAAATTGATTTAGTAGAAAAGAAAATTGAAAAGAAATCAAAATTAATGAAACTTTTATTCTTATCAAGATTTTTATAGAAAAATAGAGAACCACGTGGTTCTCTATTTTTTATTTGTTATTTATTAATTGCTCAACTAATTTTTCTAATTTGGCAAGCCTATCATCTAATTCATCTACAGCTTTTAGAGCGACAATACTTAATTTAGCATAATCAACAGATAAAATACCATTTTTATCTTCAGATACTAATTCAGGATAGAATTCTTTAACTTTTTGCGCTGATGTACCAATTTTTGTTTCACCAGTTTTATCATCTTTAAATGTGAAATATGCTTTTGGTATTTCTTTTAATTGTGCAAAATTTACTTGTATACTATCTTGAAAATCTTTTAAAGTTTCGTCTGATGTTTCAAATACACCACCACCAACATTTATATTACCTGTAACTTTTAATGTTGATGCTGAAACAGTAATTGTACCTTCTGCATCTTCAATAATTCTTGAAGTAAAATCTTTTGTACTACCACCATAATGAAAATCAATAAATCCACCATTAGATGAACCACTAGATGGTTTAAATTCTATATGAGATATATTATTAGTAGTAATTACTTCACTAGGTAGTTTACTTGATATATTACTAGTAGTGATTACTGTACTAGGTAAATTACTTGATATATTACCTGAGTCAATTAATGTATAATCTTTTAAAATTGGTATACTATTTTCATCAAGACCTTCAGATCTTCGTATTTTAAAAGATAAATAATTATTAGATGAATAATTTGTCCAAATTCTACCTAATTCATGATAATTATCTTCATTGTTTACTTTAATATTTCCTGAATATATAATATCTCCAAAATCTGGTAAATTATTTGAGTTATATGCTGAGCCAAAATAAATATGTTTACTATTATTAATATTTATACCATTACTAAAATATACTGGTATATTAAAAGAAGCTGAACCACTATGTATATGTACTAAATTATTATAGCTATCAGGGTCTTTAAATATATTATTCTCATAATTATTATGTCTAATATAAAAATTATCTGTAATATAATTTTGTTCATATGATTTTACAGTAAATGTACCATCATTATTACCTCTTCTTGGATTATTATGATTTGCTGAAGAATCATTAGTATCATGTTCAAATAATAAATAAGAATTATCATTTGCATGTACACATAATTCTCCATCTAAGTCAAATCGTCCTTGAGGTCTACCTGTACTTATATATGTATAAAATGATCCAATACGTACATTTTTATTTTTCGATACGTCATAATATCCTATTGATAATGATTCAGATACTGAATATAAACTTTGATTTTCGTTTCTTTTATCAACACTATTATTTAATATAATAGATAAATCTGTATATTTATTATACCAACTATCTGTTGATGAAGAAAGTATATCTCTAACTTCACTATCTAAAGCTGTTGATAAATCTAAAATATTTGTACCAATAATTGCTTTACCATCTGGTATTTCAAGACCTGATTTTGTTGCTAGTGGTATATTAATAGTTTTAAAATTAGCAATATCTATTATATTATTATTAACTACATCTTTAACATATTTTCCACAGTTTGCGTTATCTAATAATATTTTCCAAGGTTTAGCTATTTTATTATTAATACTTCTATGAAATATATGATCTGAATTTGGACTCATCCATATATCGTGGAAATAAGAAGAATTCCAAAAAGATCTAATAACCATAGAATTTATATTATAATCTTTAGATGTTTCACTAAAGTCAGTATATGATGGTGCACAAATATCGGTATAGTTTATACTATTAGTATCAGTTATAGCTTTAGAAGTTTGATACCATTGTAAACTATTATCTTTGTCATTATGTGCTTGAGGTGTACCATTTTTTAATATATTTGGTATAACTGAGGCTTTATCAACATAATTAGACAAAGTTGTTTTATCAACATAATTATTAATAACATAATTTTTAGTAGGTAAGCTTATTACATCAAACTTTCCAATAAAAGAACCTGTTCCAGATTCAGTAAAACTAATTTTATTATCAATATATGGTATATTAACTTCTTCACTATCTTTTGTTACTGTAACACCACTTTTTTCTAAACTTATATTATCTACTCTACCTGCATTAATTGCTTCCCAAATACTGTCACTTTCAGATTTAGGTATATAATTTTCCTCAACATATTTTTTAGTTACTACTTTAACTGAAGTTGCATCCCCTGATAAAGATTCACCTGTTTCACTTGTTAATACAATTTGTTGTTTAGCAATTACATCAACTTCATTTTCTGAAGCTGCTGGAGCGTCAGAAACATTAATAGTAGCTAATGTACATTTAGTATCATTATCAATTTTATTTAATCCTTCAATAGTTTCATTAATATTATCAATTTCTTCGTTAATATTATTTATATTAGTATCAAATTCATTTTTTGTTACAAATTTAGTTGGATCAACGTCTCCAGGTGCAGCTACTTGTAAATCTGTCCAAGTGTTATTACCTTCATAAAAACGTTGTAATAAACCACCGATAGGAATATTATACCAATTATATGATAGATATGATAATGGATAATATGTTTGAACAATTGATTCACTATTATTATAAATAACTTTGTCTACAGATAATAACCAATATAATGTTTTTACAAAATTATCGCCATCATATTGAATTTTTGAACTATCTACAATATATTGACCTGGTGTTATTAACTCATTTAAATTTTCTGTTGTAGTATAAACACTATCTATTTGTGTTATATCCGCATCTATAATAGGAAATCCACCAGTATTATCAGTTAATTCTGCTATTTTTTGATTTAAATCATTTAACGCTTCTGATGTTGTATATTCATTAGCCTCTATAACACTATTAAATTTAGTAATAAGATATGCTAAACCATCATAATCTAAATATCTTTTTATATTATCATTTGCCATTTACGTATAAAAATCAAATATATATAATTAAAAATAAAACAAAATAAATATAATAGAAAAGGAGTAACTTAGTTACTCCTCTCTATATATTAGGTTTACATTATTGTAAATTTATTTAACAAATAATATTGTATAAATTTATATTAAACAAATAATGCGTCAATTTCATCATTAGTTATTGCTGTATATGTTGGAACTTCAGCAAATTTACCATCAACATATTGTTTAGTAACTACTTTAACAGATGCAATAGGGGTTTCTGTTTCTAATGACTCACCTGTTTCACCTGTTAATACAATTTGTTGTTTAGCAATTACATCAACTTCATCTGTTTCAGGCGTTGTAGCTTCAGCAACATTAATAGTAGCTGATGTGCATTTTGTATCACTATCAGTTATAGATTCAAATTTACTATCAACATATTGTTTAGTAACTACTTTAACAGATGCAATAGGGGTTTCTGTTTCTAATGATTCACCTGTTTCACCAGTTAATATAATAGTTTGTTTAGAAATTACGTCAACTTCATCTGTTTCAGGTGTTGTAGCTTCAGCAACATTAATAGTAGCTGATGTGCATTTTGTATCAGCATCTACTAAAGCGTCGAATCGTTCGTTAAGTTTTGTTTCGTCAAAAGATACTGAAAGTTCTTTATTTTCATCTACATTTAAAGAAATATTAATAAAATCGCCAGCTACTTCTCCTGTAACAATTTTTTCATAAGGTAGATAATTGTCAAACTTAGTATCTAGTACAGAGTCATCTAATGAAATAACTGGGTTTTGAGAATCGTCATTATTAATAGTTACTTTTACTAATGTATCTTGTTCATCAAGTGCAGGAGCAGTTACGCTTTCAACAAATTTACCATCTATTTCGCTAAATTTATCGGCTATTTCACCTAATTTAGTAGATAATTCAGTTTCATCAACGCTAATAGTAACAACTTGATCAGTAGTTGCAGCATTAACTTTAACATATGTTGCAGTATCGTTATCTACTACTGATTTAATAAATGCACCGTTGATTTCATCTAATTTATTTTGTAAATTAGTTTCGTCGATAGAAACAGTAAATGTTAAAACACCATTTTCATTTTTTTCTTCAACTACAATTTTAACTAAATCATCTGCACCATCACCACCTACAACATCATGTACGTCAATTAATCCAGATAAATCAATAACAGTAGGAGTTTTAATATCAGAATCAGTATTCCAAGTTAATGTTAATTTATGATTTTCTTCATCGTAAGAAGCTGAACTTAAGAAACCGTCTTTAATGAATTCACTGGCATCAATAGTTGATATAGGAGTTGTTGTATCTTTACCATATAAATTAATTACTGGATAAGTTACTGCTTCTTCACCTTCACCTTCTGTTTTAGTTTCATATTTTAAGCTAATTGTTGAAGATACTTCACCATCTGAATTAAGACTTAATAATACGTCTCCATCTTTAATATCTTTAACTAAATAGTCATCTAAATCAGATGTAATTAAAACATGTTTATCTGCTATATAAATATCACCTTCTTTAAATGTTATTTCTGAATCATTAACTTCAATGATTGATCCTTCAACAGCAGCACCATCTTTAAGTAATGTATATGTTGTTTTTGTTGCACCTTCAGGATGTGCGCTTTGTATAGTATATTCAGGAGCTTCAGGTATAGTAATAGTACCAGATGTACAACTAACTAATTTCCCATCTGTAATAGTAATACCTGTTATAAATTTACCTTCTTCTGCAGATATTGTAGAATCTAATTCTTTAATAGCGTTATCAATTAATTCTTCTGTACTAGCTTCAGCAGATGAACCTGTTGTTGTAGCTAAGTATTTTACTGATCCAATACCATCTATAATATAAGTACCATTTAAATATTCTGAATCTTCTGGTTCACCAGATACTAATATAATTTTACCAACGTTTTCTTTAGTAGCTTTTAATAATGCTGCAGAAACAGCATCAGCAGTTAATGAAATAGAAACTTCACCAGCAGATTCACCATCTTTTACTAATTTTACACTATTTGTATCACCTGCTTCTAATGTATATTCTGGAATTTCAGGTAATGTAATGTTAACAATACCATCTTCATCTGGTTCAATTTCAACGCCATCAACAGAAATACCTTGAACAGGAGCATTTGGAATATCTGATAAAACTGGAACTAATTCCCATCCTTTTAAGTTTTCATCAGAAAGTAATGAACTATTATATCTATATGATTTACCTTCTGATTTAACATAAGTAATTAAACCGTCATATTTATAAATAGCTTCATTAACACCGTCTTTATTTGTTACTTTTGCGTTTCCCCAGTCTTTATATAAATCTTCTTTTGTATCTACTTGAAAACGTGAATCAATTGGTTCAGTAGAGTCAATATTAAAACCAGCAGGTAATGTAAAAGTATTATTTAATAAAATTTTATCTAAATTTGCCATAATTATTTAATTTTTAAAATATATTTTTATTGAGCACTAGTAGATTTTGACATGTTAAATTTAACTTTATTACCTCCAGAAATATTAGAACTATCTGTTGTACGTACATAAACATCATAAGTAACTGTATAACTACCTAATGTTTTAGTAACTTGTTCATCTAATTTTTTCCAAGTAACTACTGTATCAAATTTACCAGATGTAGGGTTAAAGTCAATAAATTCTACTGTTCTACCTGTTGGACACATAAACATACGTTTAGCAGTAGAAGATTCACCAGGGTATTCAACTTCATATGATGATGTATTTTCTATTGCTAATTTAGTAGCTGGTGTAGAATCTAAACCTGAACCGTTAACATTTGAATAACAAGGATAAACACCTGTAACAGTAATAGAATTTGTATTTGTATTTGCAGCAGCAGTAATTGTTGTTACACTAGGAGCAGAATTAACTACTTCTGATTCAGAAGTTGCACCTAAAGAAGATATAATATATTTTGCTGGTTGTGTAGAAACTGTTGCAGAATAAGAAGGAGAAGTAACAGTAACTGTAACTTTATTTGTACCTAAAGCATATTCTAATTCTTTTGATTGTGAAACGACTGCACCATTTGAACCGGTTTTTGAATCAATAGTTGCACTACCAAAACCATTATCAGTAGTAAATGATAATGAGTAGTTTGAATCAGTATCAGCAACACCTGTTACTGTAACATTACCAGGTTTATTTGTACCGTTATCAGCTGAATTATCATTAGCATTTGAATAACCATAAGTAAAACCAGAGTAAGTAATAGTATTATTAGTACTAGAACCATTAGAACCGGCGCTTAAAGTACCTTTTGTACCAATTTCAGCAATATTACTTGTATGATTAGTAATAGAAATAGTTGGCTTACCTACTGTAACAGCTTTTAATGCTGTTGGATAAGTAATAGAAGATGCTGGATAAGTTTCATTACTAAATAATGCTTTTAATACTTCTTCTAAGTTACCACTATTAATTTCTTTTACTCCGTTAGATTTTAAGTATTCACCAAGAGGAGTACCACCTACTTTAAAACCAACAACATCAACTTTTTCATCATTAATTTTATTAACTTCAATTTTATTAGTTGTGTCATCAATTGTAATAGTTTCACTACCTTGATATACTTTACCAATTTCGTCAACTTTTAAATAAACTTTTTTATCTCCGCCATCTATGTTCCAATCAAATACAATGAATTTACCAGAAGTATATTCTACGTCATTATACATAATAGGATTTGTTGAAGTAGCTTCAATAATTGAAACGTTTTCTAACATACCATCTTTTAATGCTTCGAAAAGTAAATCATCTGCACTAAAAATAAGAGTAGCACCATTAGATACATTACCTTTATCATCATAAGTAGGTTCAAAATTCCAGAAGTTTAGACCATCGTTTCCTTTAGAAACCTCAATATAACCAACTTTTGAATTATCGGCTGTAGTCATAACATTTTTAGCTTTTTCCCAAAAATATGATAGACCTTCATAATCTAAATATTTATTATCTGCCATAAAAAATTATTAAGAATTTATTTATTTTATTTTTTTATATAATTTCGTCAATTTCATTATTAGTAATTTTATTAACATCTATCCATGTTTCAATATTTGAAATTGAGTTAGATAGATTTTCGTTTACTTGTTCAATGTTATTATTTATAACATTAATTTTATCATCTATTTCAGTTTTTCTATAATATAAATCGGCATTAAATTGAGATGATGTTATTAATGGTTTAATACATGAAGAATCATAACCATCACTACTAATACATCTTATAATTAAATACAATCCAGAGTAAAATGTTTCGCCATTAACATTATCATCGTTTAATAAATAAATTAATTTACCGATATTTTCTTTTTTATTAAAAGATGTTACTTCACTATATGTATCTACTAATTCGATATTACTTGCTTTTTTAATAATCTTATATAATGATTCATCAGAAATTGTTTTTGAATCTTCATTAAAAATATGAATTTCACCAGTCTTTTTAATATGAATAGCATTTATTCTATTTTCTTCTGAATCTCCTATACCAATAGAAAAAGCAATACCATTTTCAGTTATATTATAAGTACCAAATGCTACTTCATCTTTATTACTTATAATATTAGTTTCTGTTTGAATAACTCCAGAATTATTAGTTCCAGAAATAGATTTTCTTTTAAATGGTAAATAAGCATATAGTAAATTTAATATTTTACTTAATGCTTCTTTTCCAACTATTTTTTCTTTTATATTTGCCATTGTATTATATTATAGTAATCCTTAATTTATATAATAATAAACTATATGAGTGCTCTTTTTACCATAATTATTGCGTTATTATTATTATTTATAAATAGTTATTTTAAAACGTAAAAATGAACAATAACGATATTTTTTATAAAATATTTTGTAAAACATTATTAGATAAAACATATAATAATGAAAATTATGTATGTGATGATGTGACAAATAGTATATATAAAATAGTATTAACATATTTTGCTAATGGTAAAACTGATTCAACAAGTAAAACATTAAATTTAGTTTTAAATAATCGATTTACTCATGAATCTATACAATCAATATCTTCTATGTGTAGTTGTATAAAAACTTCTAATTCTTCTAGTATTAACTCACAATCTTGTGTAGATATATATAATTCATCTATGTTAGAATACTTAAAAATTTTATTAGGAGATATTAACTTTTATTGTGAATTTAAAGAAGTATTTATTAATGATGGATTAGCTGAAAAATTAATTTCATTATTAGAAGATTTCTTAAATAAAAATTATTCTTTATCATTTAATAATACTATTTATTGTAGATGCTGTCAAAACTCTAATTATGACAATGAACATTATAATAATGTAAAAATTATTAATTCTTATATAAATGTTTTAAATTATATTAAGAATGATGATATATGTAATAATGTTAATAAAATTAAAATATATGGTTCTGAATTTGGAAATTTATTACCAAAATTAGAATTCTTTATTAATATATAAGATTATGAAAAGAAGTATTGAAGATATTATAAATAATCAATCTATCACAGAAGATAGTACTGCTTATGATCAATTAATTGAAAGATTACAAGAAGCAAAAGAAAATAATGAACCTATCGATGAAGGTTTATTTAAAGCTATTACTGGTGTTGTTGCTGGTGCTACAATTGGTCCATCTATTATGAAAGGTGTTTGTAAAGTTTTAGGTATTAATGAAACTGGTGCTTTAGGTAATTTAATGACATCACGTTTAATTATTGCTTCATTAGCTGGTTATTTAGGTTGGAAAAATTAATAAGTATAACTAAGATATGAGTTTTATAGATATTGAAAAAATAATTACAGATAATATTGTACCAAACAATAATCAAGAAATTACAGCTGATAAATTACAATATGTTTTATTACAAATGAATGAATCATTTTCAGAAGCTGTAAAAACTATAACTAATACTACTATTATACAATTTAAAGGTTCATTATCAAGTTATGATGAGCTTAATAGTATTATTGCACCTAATAATGGTGATACATATCTTATTCATAAATTTTTATATACTTATATAGATAATGAATGGGTTCAAACAGGTGAGTTAGCAGATATTATTAATACTATTAACGTTACAATACCTCGAACTTTAGAAAATGGTCAAAAATTCAATAATTGGCAAACAGACTTTAATATTTCTGATTCTGATTTAGAAATGATTAAAGAAAATAAAGTATCAAGTGTTAATATAACAGATTACTTTAATACATTAAGTAAATATAATACAGCAACATACGCTGTAGGTACAATTTCTTATAATGAACATGGTAATAGTGTTGCACAACATGATGCACAATATGGTCAAATAACTATTGCTTATTCTTGTGATGGAACAACTATTATATATGATATTTATATAGGATATACAGATACTAAAGTTTATATTACTAAGTTAAAATCTACATCAGATATTATATATGAACAACCTATTTATATTGTAGGTGGTGAAGATTCTGATGAATCAAAAAAATTAATAGAAGATTTTAATAAATTACAACAACAAGTAACTTCAAATTCATTTAAAATAAATAATCTAGAAAACACTGTTCAACAATTACAAATAAATAATGATGCTATTATAAATTCTACAATAAATACTAGATTATTAACTGTAGATGAAGCTGAAGACTTATTTAAATTTTATTTTCAATAAAAAGATTTATTATTATTAAAAACAAAAATATACCAAATTAATCTATGAGTGTTAAATTATTGTCTAACCTTGATTTTGCAGCAAAGTTAAATTCAGTTGAAGCTGTAACAGAATCAGGTAAAGAATTTTTAAAATGCTACCGTGGGTATATGTATCAAAACCCATCTAGTTGTGGCATTGTTAACGGCTTCATTAAAGAGGCACAAAATTATGGTTACGATACTGGAATAATGAGTATCTTAAACTCAATTCTACGTTACGTTAACGAAAATAATATTAGCTGGAAATTAGCTTCTGCTTGTGAAAGTGTTCAAAACAATAATTCTTCATATAATTATATCGCAAAATTAGGCGTATCGCAAGTTGAAAAATTATTAGAAATGAATGAAGCTGAAGTAGTACAATACATTAAAGGTGGTTGTCTAAAAAATGTTCAATATATTAGAGAATTCCGTAATGTATGTAAAGAAGTATTTAATTCAACAGTAAACGAAGTTCACGCTAATACTTACAATTTAAAAAATCCTATTTCTTATGTTGTTATTGATGAAAACGCACAATACTTTAATATTTTAGGTGTTACTTATAAAATTTCTGAAGGTAATGTAGAAGTTTCTTCATTAGAAGATGTAACATTTAATCGTATCAATAGTATTGTTAATTCATTTAACGTAGTTGAAGAAGGTTTACAATATTCTTATAAACCTAACTATACTTCTGATGCTTATGTATTCACTGTTACTGAATCAGCTATTAAATTCCAAAAAGGTAAAATCAATGAATCATTTGAAAACGTTGCAGAATTCCGCCAATATGCTGATGCTTTCTCTAAACAATTATATATGGGTGAAAAATTAAATTTCATGCATACTTGTAATGCTATTGCTGAAGTAAGTGAAGCATTTGGTAATATTGTTGAAATTGACTGTGCTCGTATTATGGAATGTTCAGATAATACTTTATTAAGTATTGTTGAAGCTGAAAACAATGTTAATGTTCATGTTGCTCGTAGTGTTCACCATGGTACATCTTGTGAAAACTTCAATTATATGACTGAAGCTTTAGCTAGAATTGAAAAAGTAACAGGTAATGATTTAAAATCTGTTTACGAATCAAGAGTTAATGAAGAAGCTAAAGAACAAGATCCTGAAGGATACGCTAAAATTCAAGAAACATTAAATATTGCTAAAGAAGAACAAATTTCTGCTAGGCGTAAAAAAATTACAATGTTAGCTGAACAATTTAAAAATGATCCAGTTAAAATTGCTTTATTAAATAATGTTGCTAAAGAATTAGCTATATTAGAAGGAGCAGAATAATTTTAAAATCAATAATATTAAAATTTGTAAAGGGTATTTAATCATAAATACCCTTTTTTAAAAAATTTTTTAAATAAATAATACATGAAAACTATATTAAACTATATCACCGAAAAACTAAGAATAAGTAAAGTAAAGAAAGACTTACCTATAATTGGTGCTATATATGAAGATACAATAACCGGTGATAAAGTAGAAGTTATGACATATTGTTCTAAAGATGGTTCAGAATGTGATGCAGACCATGAAAATAATTTAGACGAAAATGTTGAAGATTTAATAAGTAATTGGGATCAAACAGGAGCATGGGATGACGAAAACATTAATGATTATCCTGATGATAGTATATTTGTTGGTTGTTGGTGCGAAAAATTTGGTGAACACTGCGTATTATTGTGGAATGACAGAATCAGTGCAGATAGTTTAATAAAAGAAAAGTAAAGTATATATGATATTTCATTTAATTTATTTATTTTTATATAAAATAGTAATAAAATTAAAAATTTAAAATAAATTAAATGAAATTAGTAGAACAACATATAATTAAACAATCTAATTCTAATTATAAGAAATTAGAACAACTTACTATGTT
>JAEIGA010004211.1_pt1 | contig 22282 bp, 17 predicted proteins | sample 9270691 | NCBI WGS metagenome assembly JAEIGA01 (sample SAMN17057246, study PRJNA624740) | gut metagenome | biome: biome; isolation source: fecal sample | host: Bos grunniens | place: China: Xizang | collected 2019 | reverse complement strand
TAATGCTATGGACTATTCTGCCACGGCATACTTCTTTGCCTCAGCGCTGAGCAATGCCCTGCAGGTGCCTGTGGGTATTGTCAATTGCAGTTATGGTGGTTCGCATGTTGAAAGCTGGATATCGGATGATGTGTGCAGGCGATATGAAGATATCCCTCAGGACAGTTTAGGCATATATAATTTTGGCAAATGGGATTTCGACCGTCCTATGCTTATGTATAATGCGATGTTTCATCCTGTGAGGCATTATGCGTATAAGGGAATCATCTGGTATCAAGGATGCAGCAATGTAGGGCATCATGATGTATATGCGCAGCGACTTGCTGATATGGTCTCTCTGTGGCGTAGCGATATTGGGCAGGGCGACATACCGTTCTATCAGGTACAGCTGGCACCGTATGTCTTTGGTGAGGATGCTAGCAGTACTGGCGGAGCACGTCTGCGTGAGGCGCAGTACGAGGCGCAGTTTATTATTCCTAATAGTGACATCGTGTGTATTAATGACCTTGTGCTGCCATCAGAGCTATATAATATTCACCCTTCGAACAAGCAGCCTGTGGGTGTGCGATTGTCTTTGCTGGCTTTGAATAAGACATACGGCATGACGGATATAGCATGTTCGGGACCTCGATTTAATAAGAAGAAATTCAGAATAGAGAACGGAAAGGCTGTGGTGGGATTTGATACAAATGAGTATGGCATTTGCCGAAACTATGGATTGGAGGGATTTGAGATTGCTGGCGAAGACCGTAAATTCTATCCTGCCACGGCAGAATTTAAATGGCAGACAAACGAGGTGTTCCTCTCGGCAGAAGAGGTGCCTGAGCCTGTTGCGGTGAGATATTGTTTCAAGGATTTCCAGATTGGAAATCTTATTGGAGGTAACGAACTGCCGTTATTCCCGTTCCGCACAGACAATTGGGAGTAGTTTGCACAGGATGCTTGCGGCCTTTATGGAAATCAAAGATTAGGATTGTAATGCTGTATATTACAAAAGCGGCAGAGGTATGTGTAGAATGCCTCTGCCGCTTTTTGATGGTATTGTGAAATATACTGTGTTATCGTATGTCTATTTTGTTAATTCTGCTGCTATTTGCTTCAGTGTGTCATAGTCTAAAGCTCCAACATGACGCTGTATAGTGCCGTCTTTGCTGATGAAGAACAGTGTAGGCATTGCTTCTATGCATGCTGCTTCAGCAAAGGTTCTGTCTTGGTCAACGTCAACTGTTATGACATTCATTTTGCCCTGATACTCTTCGGCTACCTTGTGCAGGCCTGGCGCCATGCGCTTGCATGGCCCGCACCATGTGGCGAAGAAGTCAATGATTGCCGGCATGCCTTCCTTATAGTTGTAGTTGCCGAGATGTTCGGCGTATGCCTTGACGTTTTCTCCTTCTTCGGCCACAACATTCTGAGTGGCTGTTGAAGGCTGTTCTGCAACAGGCGTGACTGTTTCTGTCGTTTCTTTGATTCCTGTTTCAGCTGTTCGGTCGCGCTGTGTCATTGCGTATATAATTGCGCAGATTGCTGTGCCAAAGATTAGTATGCCTAATCTGATAGCGAATTTATTATTCTTTGCCATGTGTTTTGTGTTTTATTTGTTTATTACTCAAGTTTCGAATGTTAAGAAGATAGAGGACACGTGTTGATGAACGAAAGTGACGAATACTCTGTTTGCAGCCTTTCTGTAGCAAAAACTATTGTCTTTTGTCTCCTTCTGTCTTCATCTATCTACAAGGAAAGCGGAACTTGCGATACTTAAATTAATTATATATATGTGTGTGTTTCCAGTATACATCACACACACGTAAAGTATCTGGCAGATTGGGCTACTCGTTGACAAAAGAGTTGATGTACAATTCGAGGTTAGAGTATCCCGATTCTGTTATGTTTGATGCGTCTCTTGCATCCTTCGGATTGAGTCTGTTTCTTCTTTCCCATGCGTCTGGCATGCCGTCACGGTCTGTATCCGAAGGGGCAGGGAGAGACTTGAGTTTCGGCCATGCATCAGGCCCGTTGTCTTCAGGAGTATTGATAAATCCTGGTGATGCTGTGCGGTTGCGCACGTCATTTACAATCTTCATGTCGTGGCTGTCACGATGTAGCGATGCTCCTGCGTGTGCCAAGACTTTCTCATATGCCTCCTCTGCACTCTCTGTCGTGACAGCTTCATAAGCCATTGGCTTCATAAGGCGTATGGTGTCGCGTGTTACGGCGGTGCAGGTTCCGTCATTGCCTATGGTGTCTAACTGCTGCAGAAGTCCGTATGTCCAGTTGTCTTGTGTAACTTTCGGATAGTCAGGGTTAACGTTTCCCGCAAGATAGAAATGTCCCCATTTGTGCCACATCTTAAGCCAGCCGTTGCCACGGACTCTGCCATCGGGCATAACACGGCGACGGCAATATTGTGATGTGCGGATGTTTGGTGCAGCTATTCGCCATCGTACGCGTTCTTCTGCCTTGTCGGTTTCTGGGCCAGGTTTGTAGTAGTTGTTTACAATGTTTACTGTCATGCCTTCTCCTCCATAGCATCCAGCACCTGCCCAATTATAGAACACGTTGTTTCGAAGGTCCATTCTCTCGTCTTCTTGAGTTGTCATGCGTGGACCGAGACGTGGCATGCGACTGGTGTGATGAGCCATGAGGTTATGATGGTATGATGCGCCAGAGCCGCCCCAATTGCCTCCATAGCCGTGCTCTCCCTTGCTGTGGCCGGCATTGACAAGGCTTTGTGAAACAATGCACCACTGTACAGTGGAATTGAAATTGCCATAGATTGATAAGCATTCGTCGATACTCCATGATATCGAGCAATGGTCGACAATAATATTATGGTGGTCACAGCCACCCAGACCGTCACCTTCGTGTCTGTTAACATGCTTGTTGCCGAGGCGGAAACGCATATATCGGCATATGATGTTGTCGGCTTGTAGCAATACAGGAAAGTCTGCTACGCATATACCATCGCCAGGGGCTGTCTGTCCTGCAATAGTTACGTCCGGGCTTTCTATGCGTAAAGGTTTCTTGAGATGTATGGTTCCTGACACGTCAAATATTATTGTTCGTGGCCCTTCTTGCTCTAATGCATAGCGTAGGGTGCCTTCATGATGTCCGTCGTCAAGAGTTGTGACATGTATTGCGCGTCCGCCTCTTCCTCCTGTGGCATACCTGCCAAATCCCTCTGCAGTAGGAAATGCTGGTGTCGCTTCTGGCTTGCTTATATTCTGACTGTATGCTTCTGCTATGTGAAAAAACGGTATTAATAATAGTGTGAGTATTTTTCTCATGTTGCATAGGTTTTAGTAAGGTTCTGTAATTATGCCTTTAGGCGTCTGCAAATATACGATTTTATTTCTTGCTATGCAAAAATATTATGATAAAGTGTACTTTTTTTATAGATGATAAAAAGAAAATAGATAATTTTAGATGTTATCCGAGGTGTTGTGCAATGATATTAACATATTGTGATTGTATATATGCTATTCTTTCTCTCTGATATTTTATAGCAGAAGATAATATCCGTCTTGTGCCAAATAAAATGATATGAAAACGATTGCCCCCATTTTTTCTGTAATTTCAGATGGAATTTTACAAAAAAGATGGGGGCAGTCATTCTATGTGAAATCAATTTATATGAAAATATATTTCAGTATAAATAATATGGCAAGTATAATGATTGTAGGGGTGAGTTTCTTTATATTGCCGCATAGAAGGTTTAGCACTGCATAGCTTATCATTCCGAGTAGTATGCCGTTTGAAATGGAGTATGTCATAGGCATCATGATAATGCAGATGAAAGCAGGTATGCCTTCTGTCATATCGTTAAACGTTATGTTGTTGATAGGTTCGAGCATAAGTAGTCCGACAATGATAAGTACAGGCGCAGTGGCTGCTGCTGGGATTGACAGAAAGAGCGGCGAGAAGAATAACGTTACGACAAAGCAGCATGCAATAGTGAATGCCGTAAGACCAGAACGGCCGCCCTGTGCTACGCCCGATGCGCTTTCTACGTATGTCGTGGTGGTCGATGTGCCGAGGCATGCACCTGCTGTTGTTGCAATGGCATCAGCCATGAAGGCTTCTTTCAGACGCTTCATGCTGCCGTCACTTTCTATAAGCTTAGCCTTGGTGCATACGCCAATCAGAGTGCCGACAGTATCAAACATATCTATAAACAGGAATGTGAATACTACTATAAGCATATCGAGTGTAAACACGTTCTCCCACTCGAATTGACAGAATATAGGAGCAATGGAGTGGGGGTGTGAGATGATGCCCTTGAATTCGGTTATACCCATAGGAATTCCTATAATGGTTGTAGCGAGAATGCCGATAAGCATCGCTCCAGGAACATTTTTTGCGTATAGACAACCTGTAATGGCGAGTCCGATCATGGCTAATAGTGCTGGGCCAGAGGTTATATCACCCAGTAAAACTAAGGTTGCGTCATCATTTACAACGACACCAGCATTCTGCAAACCTATAAAGGCGATAAACAGTCCGATGCCTGCGCCTACGGCATATTTAAGGTTCAATGGGATTGCATTGACTATTGCCTCGCGTATATTTGTTATTGTCAGAAGTATAAATATCAGACCTTCAATGAATACTGCCGTAAGTGCAAACTGCCAAGAGTATCCCATGCCAAGGCATACTGTATATACGAAGAACGCATTTAATCCCATTCCTGGGGCCAGGCCGAATGGAAGCTTGCCCCAAAATGCCATGACAAGGCAGCCAATAATGGCAGCCAAAGCAGTGGAGGTGAATACAGATCCAATTGGCATGCCTTCTAATATGCCAAACATCGTAGGGTTTACAGCAAGAATATACGACATAGTGAGGAATGTAGTGATTCCGGCAAGTACTTCTGTGCGTATAGAAGTAACATCTGGGTTATACCCGAATAGTTTCTTTAACATTGTTTTGATATGATTTTTTATAGAATGATGTTTCTGCTTGCAAATTTAATAAAAAAAATGAAACAAACAACAATATTTGACGTATTTATTCTTTTCTTTTTATCAAGTTATGGTGAGAGACGGTTTAAGAAACTGTATTGAATCATCCGTTCTTCCTTTGTCGGATGTCGTGTTTCCTTGTATGTAAGCTATCATTCTGCTTCTTATAGGGTGGCAAACATATTATTATAACCTTATTCTTTATGCATGTTATATGCAGAAGTGCAGTTCTTTGTCGTTGCTAAATGCGTATGTAAGCTGTCGTATTATGTGTTTTTGTATAATATGCTACGTGCAGACTAATCAGCATGTCACTTTTTGCTTTGAAATACTAATATGTATTAAATTGTTGCAAAATATTTTGGTTGTTTGGAAAATAATAACTAATTTTACCCTCCGAAATATTACATCCTGACAGAATGCTATTGCTTGGCATGCAATATATGGAATTAGCAGTTGGCTTACACCTTATATAATATGGAGCAATGCATAGCAGATATTGGATTACTGCATATATAGTATCAGGATGTTGCTGATGTAAGAAAAACCTAATATATAACATATATAAACCTAATACATACTACTATGAAAGTGTATCAAACAAACGAAATTAAAAACATCGCATTGCTTGGCAATGACGGTTCGGGTAAGACAACCCTCACTGAATCCCTGCTCTACGAGGCAGGCGTTATTCAGCGTCGAGGACGTGTAAGTCAGGGCACAACAGTGAGTGACTACTTCCCCGTAGAGCAAGATTACGGCTACAGTGTGTTCTCAACAGTTTATCATGTAGAATACAACAACAAGAAACTTAATATTATTGACTGTCCAGGTTCTGATGACTTTGTTGGTGCTGCAATTACTGCTCTCAACGTTACTGACACAGCGGTGCTCCTTCTCAATGGACAGTATGGACCAGAGGTTGGTACGCAGAATCACTTCCGTTACACAGAGAAACTGAAGAAGCCTGTGATTTTCCTTGTTAACCAGCTCGACTCAGAGAAGTGTGACTATGCTAATGTACTTGAGCGCCTGAAGGATATTTATGGTCCAAAGGTAGTGCCTGTGCAGTATCCTCTTAATGAAGGTCCTGAGTTTAATTCGCTTATTGACGTCCTTCTGATGAAGAAGTACTCATGGAAGCCAGAGGGTGGAGTACCTATCATTGAGGATATTCCTGCAGAGGAGATGGACAAGGCGATGGAAATGCACAAGGCTTTGGTTGAGGCTGCTGCAGAGAACGACGACACACTGATGGAGAAATTCTTTGAGACAGAACACCTCACAGAAGACGAGATGCGCGAAGGTATCCGTAAGGGTCTTGTGACACGTTCTATCTTCCCTGTATTCTGTGTATGTGCAGGTAAGTGTATGGGCGTTCGCCGTCTTATGGAGTTCCTTGGCAACGTCGTTCCTTTCGTTGACGAAATGCCAAAGGTGCACAACACACGCGGTGAGGAAATTCCTGTTACAACAGATGGTCCAACAAGCGTCTACTTCTTTAAGACAGGTATAGAGCCACACATTGGTGAGGTGGCATACTTCAAGGTGATGTCTGGCACAATCAAGGCTGGCGATGAACTGACAAATGCTGATCGTGGTTCAAAGGAACGTATCGGACAGATTTATGTATGTGCTGGCGCTAACCGTCAGGCTGTTGATCAGCTTAATGCTGGTGATATAGGCTGTGCTGTTAAGCTGAAGGATGTTAAGACAGGCAACACTCTTAATAGCAAGGATTGCGAGAACCGTTTCGACTTCATCAAGTATCCTAATTCAAAATACTCTCGTGCCATCAAGGCCGTTAATGAAAGCGAGACAGAGAAGATGATGGCTGCACTCATCCGCATGCGTCAGGAAGATCCAACATGGGTTGTTGAGCAGAGCAAGGAATTGCGTCAGATCATCGTACATGGTCAGGGTGAGTTCCATCTCCGTACGCTGAAGTGGCGTCTTGAGAATAATGAGAAGATTCAGATTAAGTTTGAAGAGGCTCGTATCCCTTATCGTGAAACAATTACAAAGGCTGCACGTGCAGACTATCGTCATAAGAAACAGTCAGGTGGTGCTGGTCAGTTCGGTGAGGTTCACCTTATCGTAGAACCTTATGCAGAAGGTATGCCTGATCCAACAGTATACACATTCGGCAATCAGGAATTCCGTATGAATATCAAGAGCCGCGAGGAAGTAGAACTGCCATGGGGTGGTAAGCTTGTCTTCCTTAACTCTGTAGTTGGTGGCGCAATTGATACACGTTTCATGCCTGCAATTCTTAAGGGTGTTATGGAGTGCATCGAGCGTGGTCCTCTGACAGGTTCTTATGCTCGTGATGTTCGTGTTGTTGTATACGACGGTAAGATGCACCCAGTAGACTCTAACGAATTGTCATTCATGCTTGCTGCTCGTCAGGCATTTGCTGCAGCATTCCGTGAGGCAGGTCCAAAGATTCTTGAGCCTATATTTGACCTCGAGGTATATGTTCCAGCAGACTATATGGGTGACGTAATGTCTGACCTTCAGGGTCGTCGTGCGCTCATTATGGGTATGGATACAGAGAGCGGATATCAGAAGCTGCAGGCAAAGATTCCTCAGAAGGAACTCGCAAGCTACTCAATCGCACTCAGTTCGCTCACAGGTGGCCGTGCTTCATTCACCACAAAGTTTGCAAGCTACGAACTTGTTCCTACAGATCTGCAGCAGCAGCTTATTGCTGCACATGATGCTGAATCAAAGGACGAAGATTAAGCCATGGCAACTTGCAGTCTGAAGCAGACTGGCAAATAAATAAAAATAAAGAGATTGATTCATCCAAAACCAATCCCTATACAGCGAGACCTCCGTGGTCTCGCTTTTTTTTATGTGTACTTCTTGAAAGCCTACACTATCTTTTGTTTCGTGTCAGCAATCGCATGAGGTTGATTTCGTCAGTTTCATGTGTTTTCTGTAGTACATTGTCTGATTATATGCGTCAGTTATGGCGTATATGAAAATTAATATTTTATATACAGGAAAATGAAAAAAAGTAACTGCTAACTTTTTTATTTTATATATTTTCAGTATCTTTGCATAGTCTTATTATTAATATTAATACATACATTATGATTCTAACAACTACACCAACTATTCAGGGCCATGAAGTACGCGAATATAAAGGCGTCGTGGCAGGAGAAACTATAATCGCAGCAAATGTGCTAAAGGATGTGATGGCTAATATTCGTGATTTTTTCGGAGGACGAAGCAGTAGTTATGAAAAGGTTCTGATAGAAGGTCGTGAGGCAGCTATGAGGGAATTGGAAGAGCGTGCCCGTCAGATGGGAGCGAATGCTGTCGTTGGCATACATATAGAATATGGGTCTGTCAATCAAGGTACTATGCTTATGATTGCAGCAACAGGCACGGCAGTTGTGATAGAATAGTAGTCTGTGGCAGAAATTGTTAGTGCATACTTGCATATACGAAATAGGAATATATTTAATATCGTTAATATGCTCTGATATAGCTAATTGTATTCTATGTGCAATAAGGAAAGAGGTTCATACGCCGTATTCCTAGATAGCAATTTCTTCATACGAAACTTGCATATATGTAATTTAAGCCAAAGAGGCTGGAAGTTTGCATCGCAAAATTCCAGCCTCAATATTGTTTGTAAAGTTCAGGACAACTTCCTGTGCGTTAATATGTATTTTACTTGCCCCGTCAAATTCCTTCTGCGTTAGAAAAAACGAGGGCGTTATTCGCAACATCAACATTGATTGGATGTTCTCTTGAAACGCTTCCCGAGAGCAAACGCTTTGACAGTTCGTTAAGCATCATGTGTTGTATGGCACGTTTCACAGGGCGGGCTCCAAAGTCAGGATCAAATCCTTCCTTTGCCAGCAGGTGTACTGCATTGTCGCTGACATTTAGTGTATATCCCTGCTCACGCAACATGCCAATAACCTTTTTCACTTGCAGACGTACAATCTCTGTTATCTCTTGCTCTGAAAGTTTATGGAAATCAATTATTTCGTCGATGCGGTTTAGGAATTCTGGACGCATGATGACATGCAATTGCTCCAGTTTTGCATTCGATGTCATGATGATAATGGTATTCTTGAAGTTCACCGTTCGTCCCTTGTTGTCTGTCAGACGTCCGTCATCAAGCACCTGCAGCAAGATATTGAATACATCAGGATGGGCTTTTTCAATCTCGTCAAACAGTACTACTGAATATGGTTTGCGTCTTACCGCTTCTGTCAGTTGTCCGCCTTCATCATATCCGATATATCCCGGAGGCGCACCGATAAGTCTTGAAACACTGTATTTCTCTTGGTATTCAGACATATCAATGCGAGTCATCATCGTTTCGTCGTTGAAGAGATAGTCAGCAAGAGCCTTTGCCAATTCGGTTTTGCCTACACCTGTCGAGCCGAGGAATATGAATGAGGCAATAGGACGCTTTGGATCTTGCAATCCTGCGCGTGAACGGCGCACAGCATCAGAAACAGCTATGATAGCCTCATTCTGCCCGATAACTCTCTTATGCAATTCTCCCTCCAGATTGAGCAGTTTGTCTTTTTCGCTCTGCAGCATCTTTGAAATAGGGATGCCAGTCCATCGTGCCACCACCTCGGCAATATCATCTGCCGTCACTTCTTCTCTGATTATGCACGACATAGCTGCATTGCCGCTATCCCCATTTGTCTTACGCCTGGCCTCAAGTTGCTCGTGAGCCAGCTTGATATCCTCGTCAAGATGCTGCAGACGGCCGTATCTTATTTCCGCTACACGTTCGTAGTTGCCTTCACGTTCAGCACGTTCAGCCTCAAACACCAACTGTTCTTTCAGTTCTTTCTGTTGCTGAATCTTATTAATAAGCAGACGCTCTCCTTCCCATGCATTGCGGAAGTCACTTTCTTGTTTGCGTAGATGTGCGATGTCAGAATCGAGTTGTGCCAGTTTCTCCTTGTTTTTCTCACGTTTTAGTGCTTCACGCTCAATCTCGAGTTGTGCCAGACGACGTGAAATTTCGTCAAGTTCCTCAGGCACGGAGTCGTGCTCCATTCTGAGCTTTGCTGCAGCTTCGTCCATAAGGTCAATCGCTTTGTCGGGTAAGAAACGGTCGGATATATAGCGTTCGGAAAGTTGTACAGCTGCAATGCATGCGTCATCTTGAATGCGTACCTTGTGATGATTTTCGTAGCGCTCTTTCAGTCCACGCAGAATAGAGATTGCAGAGATTTCGTCCGGTTCGTCAACTAAAACAGTTTGGAAACGTCTCTCCAGCGCTTTGTCCTTCTCAAAGTATTTCTGATATTCGTTGAGAGTTGTTGCACCTACAGCACGCAGTTCTCCACGCGCCAGTGCTGGCTTCAGAATGTTTGCAGCATCCATTGCCCCCTCAGATGCACCAGCTCCTACAAGTGTGTGAATTTCGTCGATGAATAAGATAATGTCACCGTTCGACTGCACCACCTCGTTAATCACGCCCTTCAGACGCTCCTCAAATTCTCCTTTGTATTTTGCGCCAGCCACTAGGGCACCCATATCGAGGGTGAAAAGTTGCTTGTGCTTGAGATTATCAGGTACATCTCCGCGTACGATACGTTGCGCCAGCCCCTCAACAATTGCTGTTTTTCCGGTGCCAGGCTCACCTATTAGAATTGGATTGTTCTTCGTGCGTCTTGATAGAATCTGAAGCACACGGCGTATCTCGTCATCACGTCCTATTACAGGGTCAAGTCTGCCATTTCGAGCATCTTCTACAAGGTTTTTTGCATAGCGTGGCAGATGTTGCAGTTCCTGTTTCTGCTGATTTGTTTGGTTTCTGTTGTTTTGGTTTGTGTACATTGAGTTACTCCTTTCTTGTTAAGTCTTGTATCTGTGTTATCTTTTTTGTGTTAAACTATTATGATACAATATTATAGCCTCTTGCAGTTAAGCATCAAAGTATATGCCTGATGTTGAAATATGCCATTTTGTCATAATCCAATAGTTTTTATAGTGTAATGTTTGACAATTAGTCATGAAACATCACAGAAATGAATTGGATAAAGAACGAAAAGTATTACTGATTCAACTAGCTTGTACTATCTTGTCCACAGAGAAGCTATGAAATTTTAAGCCGTACATTTCATAAGGAATATGAAAGAGATATATGGCAAATAATGCGAAATTGATAACACTTTGATTATCAGCGTGGTACTAATGTGTTATGTTTTTGAGTATTTTGTTTTAAATGAAAAACGTAGCAAGATACTGCTTCTTGCAAGTTAAAAAGCACCATTTCGGCTTGTAATCTATGGTATTTTATTAGGCAAAAAGCAGCATTTGATACCACGAAAAGCCTTTTTAGGCTTATATGATACTTGGTTTCTGTATGCAAAACATAGTATTTTGAAGTTCAAACCATTGAAAAGCAAGCTATTGCTAATATATGCGCATCATAAGAAAAGTATAATGCAAAGCTTTGACTGATACTTTTTTGATATAGAGGTGGCAGTTTTATACACAAAGAATATATTTAACGTAATATATATGAAAAGTGCAAACATTGCAAGAAATGTATTGTCAGAGGGCCGTCATGCTGGCAAAATGTCGTAGAAGTATACAAGAAATTTCCTAAAAGTGCTGATATTTGAAGATTTATTAGTAATTTTGCACGCAAACAAAATCCGCACGTTGCGGAACAACGGGAAATATAAAAACAAAAGATACGCACACAAACGATGAAAGATTCTTTACTGATGCAATTGAAAAGTCACGTAGCCGACCTGCTGGTGATTGTCGTATTTGCAGTTATTTCATTCTCTTATTTCTTCCCTGCCGTGACAGAGGGACGCATACTCTATCGTCACGACTCTTCGGCAGGACGAGGAGCAGGACAGGAGATTGCTGCATTTAAGGAAGCCACAGGCGAACAGTCTAGATGGACAAATTCTGTATTCTCGGGTATGCCTACCTATCAGTCGGCTCCATCATACGAGAGTGCACACACGCTGTCGTCGCTCAGTGAGGCGTATCATCTATGGATGCCTGAGAATGTGTGGTATATATTCGCATATCTGCTTGGTTTCTATATATTGTTGCGTGCATTTGATTTTAAGTGGCATTTGGCTGCATTGGGCTCTGTAATATGGGCTTTCTCAAGTTATTTCTTGATAATCATTGCGGCTGGTCATATATGGAAAGTCATGGCGTTGGCATACCTTCCTCCTATGATAGGAGGCGTGGTGCTGGCTTATCGTGGCAAATATGCTTGGGGATTCCTCGTTACGGCAATTTTTGCAGCTTTTGAGGTGCTGGCAAATCATGTGCAGATGACATATTACTATATGATCATCATACTCTGCATGGTTGCGGCCTATCTTATCGATGCTATCCGCGAAAAGCGTCTGGCACACTTCTTCAAGGCTACAGGCGTATGTGCAGCAGCAGCCATAATTGGCATACTGCTTAATGCGTCTAATCTCTATCATACATGGGAGTACCAGAAGGAGTCAATGCGCGGTAAAAGCGAATTGGTGAAACAGAACTCTGCGAATCAGACATCCTCTGGACTTGACCGCGACTATATAACACAATGGAGTTACGGCATAGACGAGACATGGACGCTGCTTGTGCCTAACACAAAAGGCGGTGCATCGATGTCGTCAGTGGCAGAGAGTGACGTGGCCATGAAACATGCTGATAATAACTATGTGGATATATACCGTCAGTTGGGACAATACTGGGGTAATCAGCCCGGAACATCTGGTCCTGTGTATATCGGCGCATTTGTCTGCATGCTCTTTGTGCTTGGTCTGCTTATCGTACGCGGACCGATGAAATGGGGCTTGCTTGTCGCTACTGTTCTTTCTATCATGCTTTCGTGGGGCAGAAACTTTATGCCTCTGACAGATTTCTTTATCGACTATGTGCCGATGTATGCTAAATTCCGTACAGTGGCATCAATCCTGGTAGTGGCGGAGTTTACTATGCCTTTGCTTGCAATGCTTGCCTTGAAACGCATAGCTGACGAACCGGATTTTTTTGCAAATAACAAGAAAAAGATATACATCAGTTATGCAGTTACTGCTGGCATTTGTGTCTTATTTGCCTTGATGCCGTCTGTATTCTTCCCCGATTTCGTTTCTAATGCAGAAATGAGAGCATTGTCACAGTTCCCGCAGGAACATCTGATGCCGTTGGTTAATAATTTGAGTGAGATGCGTCAGGCGGTATTTGCTGCTGATTGCTGGCGTTCATTCTGGATTATAACAATCGGAACGGCAGTGTTGCTTGCATTCTTATATAGAAAAGTTCGTGTGGAGATAATGGCAGTGCTGCTCATGGCTCTTTGTCTTTTTGACTTGTGGCAGGTAGACAAGCGCTATCTGAACGACGGCATGTTCGTTAATGCAGATGTACGTGAGTTGCCACAGCCTATGACAGAAACTGATAAGATTATATTGCAGGACAAGTCTATCAACTACCGCGTGCTGAATCTCGCATCAAACACCTTCAATGAGAACGAGACATCATACTACCATAAGTCTATTGGTGGGTATCACGCAGCAAAACTGCGTCGCTACCAGGAACTTATAGAAAAGTATATACATGTGGAGATGCAACAGGTAATGTCAGCAATTGTAGATGCTGATGGAGATATGTCTGCTGTTTCGCCAGAGGTTTCGCCAGTGCTTAATATGCTCAATGCAAAATACTTCATACTGCCAATGCAGGGAGGAAGTACTGCTCCGTTGCAGAATCCGCATGCCATGGGCAATGCTTGGTTTGTTGATAAGGTGACATATTCAGACAATGCAAACGAGGAACTTGACGGCATGGCTGATATTGACTTGCGACATGAGGCCGTTGCTGATGTTAAGTATAAGGATATCCTTGGCACTTCTAATGTACAGGATTCTCTTGCAGAGATTCATATTACAAAATACGCTCCAAACCATCTTGAATATACAGCTAATTCCGCAGAGGGTGGTGTTGTTGTGTTCTCTGAAATATACTATCCTGGATGGCAAGTTCTTATTGATGGAAAACCAGCAGAACTCGGAAGAGTGAACTATGTGCTGCGTGCTGTTAATGTGCCAGCGGGTAAACACGATATAGTTCTCGATTTCCATCCGCAGACTTTGAAAATAACAGAGCGAATGGCATACATTTCTTATGGCGTACTTTTGGTTGCACTGCTCTTGATTATTTTGCGCAGTGTGTATCAGAGGAAGCAGATAGGAAAGAAAAAATAATAGATATAGGTAATAAATGTGTACAGCGACAACATTACTAGTTGCCGCTGTACATCATAGAAAATAAAAAAGGATAACAAATTGAAATTCGGACAATTACAAGGCGATGCAGAGACACGTCGCGAGGAACTTATAAAGAATATCGAGATGGCGCTCGATAAACTATCACTTAGCGAGTTAGAAGCAATCAGTTATGATCTCTTTACAAAGGGATATATGGACTGATTATATAAGAAATCTTCAATAGTATAAAACGTTTAGTATGCAACCGACAGCAATACTTCTTCTACACTGCCCTGACAAACTGGGCATCATCACAGAGATAACAAAATTTATTACAGACAATCATGGCAATATCGTCTATCTTGACCAATATGTAGACAAGGTGGATAGCCGTTTCTTTATGCGTATAGAGTGGGAGCTTACGAACTTCGCTATACCCTCTGACAAAATTGAAGAGTATATCGAAACGCTTTATGGAAAGCGCTATGATATGGAATTTGATATTTATTTTAATTCTCAGAAACCTCGAATGGCACTTTTTGTAAGCAAAATGAGCCATTGTCTATACGACCTGTTGGCTCGCTATAAGGCGGGAGAACTTGATGTGGAGATTCCGTGTATCGTAAGTAATCATGAGAACCTAAGATATGTAGCGGAACAATTCGATATCCCGTATTATGTGTGGTCTATTAATAAAGACTGGTCGAATAAAAAGGAAGTGGAACAGGCTGAAATGGAACTGCTTAAGCGTGAGAAAATTACGTTTATCGTGCTTGCGCGCTACATGCAGATTATCTCTGAGGAGATGATAGAACGTTATCCGCATAAAATTATTAATATACACCACTCATTCTTGCCGGCTTTTATCGGAGCGAAACCATATCATCAGGCTTATCAGCGAGGTGTGAAGATTATCGGGGCAACCAGTCACTATGTTACAAGCGAGCTTGACGCAGGGCCGATTATCGAACAGGATGTAGTGCGTATCACACACAAAGATACGCCAGAAACCCTAGTGCTGAAAGGTAAGGATTTAGAGAAGATTGTTCTGTCACGTGCAGTAAAGAAACACATCGAGCGTAAAATTCTTACATATCATAATAAGACTATTATTTTCAGTTAGTACGTAAAGAATGATGATGGTTGTATAATATTTTCAACATCTCTTACAGCAGAAATTCTAATATTCGGAAAGTGTAATTTGATTAATCTCATGTAAACTGTCAAAGTGATGCAGACATCTATTCACTGTCAAAGCAAACATGAGTAAATATTTACGAACGGATTTTTCTTTGCGGTAAGGAACTAAATATAAAGCGACTTCCCCTCCTGCATTTCGTTGCAAAAGGGGAAGTCGCTTTGTAATTATATATGTGTAATATTTAATATGCGTGCCAATTTATTAAGACGCATGCTGCAATCTAGAATTTTCTATCTTGACGGATATAGCCTATTATGCTGAATGATTACGGCATAGGCTGCAGTCCTTCCCATCTTACGTCCCAGTTGCCGTCTTTAGGGAATCCAGGATTTTTCTCCTCGCAACCATCCCAGCCTGCACACATAAGAGCTACAGCAGAGAGTAGTCCGCCATTGCCTGGTAGATAAAGGCGAAGACGTTGGTCTTGGTAGTTGTGTCCGTTATTCAGATAGGTGTTCTTCTGCATGTTCAGAAGCAACGCATCAACAGCTTTTTCTGGTTGATTCAGACGTGTTGCTGTCATTGCTGTCATCGGGAAGTCCCATCCCCATGAGGTTGGCCAGTTCCAGTTAGCTATAATCCAGTCAAGTGTCTTATTCATTATGCGTTTGTTGATAAGACGGCTCTCTGGGAAAAAACCTAACGCTCCGAGCAGTGCTGGATGGTCAGAGGTAGCTTTAAGGTTGGTATATGTGTCGGTAGCCGATTCTGCAGCAAGATACAGAGAGTCTGAATTATAAGCGAGCACAGAAAGCTTCTCTATAAGGTCGTCCCATTTTTTGTTGCGCTTTTCGCCGTTTCTCTCACGCCATTCCTGAGCCATCTTCATTGTTGTCAGCCACTGTGACAGTTCAAAAGGTGAGTTTACATTTGTTGCAGCTTTCAGTGATTCCTGAGCTGGGATATTGCCCTTGAGTATGTAGCGCTTGTTCTTCTTGTCGTAGTTTGCAAAACTATACATGAACTCAGCTGTCTCATCAACAAGCTTGGCATATTCTTTTATAAATGACATGTCGCCTGTAGCACGATATACTAGCTCAGCAAGATATATCAGATGTGGCTGCTGCCATATCAAGAATGAACCAACATTAGATGGGGCCTCCATACCTGAAGGGTCGGTCATCTTCATCCAGCGTATTCCTTCGAAACCTTGGCGTTCAGCTATTTGTCTAGCAATAGGCTCTGCTTGATGATACCACTTAAGTGTGCGGGCAAGAAGTTCTGAGTGTCCCCAAAGCGGCAGCCATGCCTCATGCCATAGAATCATCTCCAAATGGAATTTTCCAAACCAGGAATTCATTGTCAGACCAGTTTCTTGAGGTGGCATCGAACCCGCACTCTGAATAGCAAGCAGATACTGCGAGAGTACGACTCGGCGCTCCAGCTCCTTTGCGCGAGCGTCATGACATCGTGAGAAATCGACAGCTGCGCCCTTTGTCCAGAATGTCTTCCAATACGATTTAGCTTTATTTGAAATTACAGCGAATGATGCTGCCTGTTGTGCTTTGGCTTCACTAAGGTTTGCAGCAGAAGGCTCTGTCTGTGTAAACTCTGCGCTGAAATTAATACTGTTTGTTTCCGGGACAAGTATGAACTGATGCTTTGCTTTCTCTGTGAATGATGCCTTTCCGCTCCATCGTATTGTGATGTAGTATGTGCAGTCGTCAATAATATGGCGTACTACGGCATATTGGTTGCCTTGGTGAATAATGTTTGATGTGTGTTTATCAATTGATTTCCAGTCGCATGCGTCATCTACATGTACAGCCGTAGGGTAGGGCAGACGTAGCAGTATTGGTGCATGAGGTTTCATTTCGCCAGAGAAGGAAGGCTTGTATACTACAGACGCTGACATCATATCGCGGTCAGGAGAACATACAGTCTGTACCTGATAGCGTTGGCCATCTAATGAAAAATGTGAACTTATTATGCCGTCCCACATGTTGAGGTTCTGATGGATATCACGGATGTCTGATGCTACTGTTCCAGGACGTATAGCCTCAAAGTCAAAGCCGATTACACCGAGGTGCAGTCTGTGAGGATTAGCACGAAAATAGTCGCATGCAGCACGCTTGCGTTCGTCATCTTTGAACTGGCAGGCATAGAGTTCTTTTTTTGAATGATGCCCGAAGTCAAACGGCTTCAGTATCTCCTCAAATCGGTAATCACCGTCGTTAGGAAATGAGTGCCAACCCCATTGTGCCTGTGTGCCAAGTGCAACTCCGAGACTGTAATACTCAGGAAATGACTGCAGACCAGTTGCATCTACAGTGTATGCAAATTCACCATTGCCTACTGATAATGATGAAAGTGTGTCCATGCTATTGACAATAGGAGAATTACGTACTACAAGAGCATGACGGTCAATCCTCTCGTTTGCAGCATATGTGCTGCATAGCATTGCGGACAGCAGTAAAAGTATAAACGTTTTTCGCATTGTTATAAGTGTTTTTAGCTTGTTCTTAATGTGGTTTTAGTATTCTTCGTAGGTTATAAAGATGTTTTATTCTTTGTTTTTATTCTTCTTGTATACTTAAATTGATTTTATGCTGAAATATAGCAGCTTTTTTATTAATAAATAAAAGGACGGATACATTTCTTCATAGATTATCGATAGTGTTTTCTTTGTTGAGCGAATCTGTTATATCAGAAATGCCGCATCATATATTGTTGAGCGTGTTTTAGTGCTCGGCAAATTGTAATATGGATTTATTTATGCAAATTTACAAAAAAAATTAATATCTCACTTAATTTATTATGACAAATATCGAATATTGAAAAAAAAACGTTAACTTTGCATTCACATTATAAAGAAATGCAGTATGGAAAATAATAATACATTCGATAATAAAGTGCACCATCATGTGGTTGAGGTGCGTCCAGAGGTCTTGGAATGTGATGTTGTTCGTTTTCAGAATAATAAAGAAAAATGGGTGGCATTCATAGGACTTCTTAATAATCGGCCTTATGAAATATTTACAGGTCTGCAAGATGATGAGGAAGGTATAGTATTACCTAAGAATGTTAATTCGGGAAAGATTATCAAGTGTGTTAATTCAGACGGCACGAAACGTTATGACTTCCAGTTTGAGAATAAAAGAGGATATAAAACTACGGTGGAAGGCCTTTCTGAAAAATTTAATCCTGAGTATTGGAATTACGCAAAACTTATTTCTGGCGTTCTTCGTTATGGCATGCCTATAGAGAATGTCATAAAGCTTATTTCTTCGATGGAAATGGGTAGCGATAGCATTAATACATGGGCAGTAGGTGTCGAACGTGCTTTAAAGAAGTATGTTCCTGGCAATGAAGGATAGATTAATGATCGAAACTTCTGTCTATATAAAAGATATGCGCTTGCATGCTTTTCATGGTGTGCTACCGCAGGAACGAACAGTCGGCAATGACTATGTGATCAATGTTACAGTTGATTATCCATGGCGGCATGCAGCAGAATCTGATGATGTTTGTGATACCTTGAATTATGCTGTGCTCGCAAATATCATAAAGCAAGAAATGGCAGCACCTTCAAATCTATTAGAACATGTGGCAATGCGAATAGCAAATTCTGTAAAGGCAAAATTCGCTCTTACTTCTGCCATTTCTATTGATATAAGAAAGATAGCCCCGCCTATTTCTCATGTAACAGAGGGATGTGGCGTGACTTTAAAAATGAGATATTGACCCTCAGATGTTCTTTAACGAATTTCTGACTTGGAAAAAATAGGAAATAAATCACATTGAAACGTGTAATAATCATATTGTCCGTATTGTTGCTGCATATTGCGTCTATAATTGCAGCTAATAGATTCGTGCTGGTAATTGATGCCGGTCATGGTGGTCATGATGCTGGAGCTGTAGGCAAGTATTCAAAGGAGAAAAACATCAATCTTGCAGTAGCACTCGCTTTCGGACGTTATGTCGAGCAGAACTGTAGTGACGTTAAGGTTGTCTATACCCGTAAGACAGATATCTTTGTTCCGCTTCATGAACGTGCAAATATTGCCAATCGTAATCATGCTGATGTGTTTATCTCAATTCATACCAATGCTCTGCCGGGTAAAAGAATTGCGCGTGGATTGGAAACCTATACAATGGGAATGCGCAGATCTGACGAAAAACTTTCTGCGGCACAGCGAGAGAACTCGGTTATTACATTTGAGGATAACTATGAGCAGCATTATGCGGGATATGACCCCAACTCTCCTGAGTCAATGATAATGTTTGAATTTATCCATGACAAAAATATGGAGAAGAGCGTCGAGCTGGCTAAGCTGGTTCAGACGAATGTTTGTTCGATAGCGCAACGCCAGAATAAAGGTGTCAAGCAGGATGCTTTCCTTGTTCTACGTGAAACTTCTATGCCTGCGTGTCTTATAGAATTAGGATTTATCTCAACCCCAGACGAGGAGGATGCATTGAATAATAAGCGGATTATAGATCGTATGGCATATGGAATATATACAGCATTTGCTCGTTTCAAAGACAAAAATGTTATAGTAGCTCCGTATGTAGTAAATGCTCAACATTCTGCAGACGTGGTGGATAATCCCCAGTCTGAGCCAATGAATAATACTCCGAGTGACAATAAAGTTGAACCAGTACTTGATCGTGTTGTTACAGATAAGGAGATTGCAGAACAACGTATAGCGAATCAAACGAAGGCTCCAGTCTTCAGTGTACAGTTCCTGACAGGACCACGTGTGTTGCCTGAAGGGGCAAAACAGTTTAAGGGACTGACAAATATATCACACTATATGGATGGAAACACTGTGAAATTTATAATAGGTAAGTATAATTCATTTGCTGAGGCTAATGCAAAGAAACGTGAGATAGCTGCACTGTTTCCAGATGCTTTTATAGTTGCGTTGCAGGATGGCATACGAATCAGTCTTGAGGAAGCAAGGGCTTGGCGTAAATAGAATAGGCGTTAGTCAATATTTATAACACAAACAGAATTACGACATTTGCGTAGAATCATGAAGGAATTTTTTACAAAGGAAATACGTATAGCGCTTACTGTGATAATTGGTATCGTAGTGCTATTTGTTGGTATGAATTTTCTGAAGGGGATAATTGTTTTCTCAAATGATAATTCATATAAAGTGGTTATGCGAGATATTAACGGATTGTCTGCATCAAGTCCTGTTTACGCTAATGGATTTCAGGTAGGTGTGGTACGAAACATTCTATATGACTACGAAGGAGTCAATGGCGGCATAATTGTCACAATTGATGTTGATAATAAGATGCGTATCCCTGTTGGCACTACAGCTGAGGTGTCGTCAGATTTGATGGGGAATCTGAAGCTCAATCTTATTCTTTCGGACAATATGCGTGAGAGTATTGAGCCGGGTGGAGTTATTATTGGCAGTTTAGGAAAAGGCATGATGGATGAAGTGGCACAGATGATGCCACAGTTGAAAGCTCTCCTGCCTAAGTTGGATTCTATTTTGACAAATGTAAATATTATAATGTCTGATCCTGCTCTGAAATCTATTATAGATAATGTGAATGGCGCAACAGACAATCTTAACAAATCATCTGCACAGCTCAATAAGATGATGACGCAATTTGAATCAACTATGCCAGGTATGTTACAGAAGGTTGATGCTGTCTTAGGCAATACAGAACAGATAACGTCAGATATTGCAAAAGCAGATATAGCAACAACAATGAAAAATATTAGTGCTACATTGCAAAATTGCAGAGAACTTACTGATAAACTGAATTCAAATGAGGGGTCGCTTGGTAAATTTATTAATGACCCATCTCTATATGATAATCTTAATGCGACAATGCGCGATGCTGACTCGCTTATGATTGACCTGAAGTCACATCCGAAGCGTTACGTTCATTTCTCAATTTTTGGAAGAAAAGATAAGTAAATCTTTGGTAGTTTCTGTAGCATAGAGGAGTAAAATATGTCAATGTTATACAAAGTGCAATTTGTGGGTAGTATTGCATTCAATATAAGTCTATTGGTGTGAAATTGATGTCGTTTTTCCTCTTGTATAAAAATACTTATTAATTTTAAAAGACAATAAAAAGGTGGCGGATTACAGACAACAATGGGATAATGCGCTCTTAAATATACAAAAAAGATTGAACGCAGAAGGACGCGGGAATGAGTTTGACGACTGGTTCCGGCCAATTGTGTTTGAGTCATTTGATAAGGAAACCTGCCGTCTCTTGCTGCAGGTGCCTAGCTCGTCGCATAGCGAACATATAGAGAATAATTATCTGAAGATTCTTGCATATGAGCTGATTCCGATATTTGGAAAAAGACTGTCTCTTGCCTACCGAATAACAGTAGACCGTCAGAATAATCAGACTGTCCTAGAGGAACAACAACGCGAAATGGTTAAGGCGCGTGCCACTGGCAATAAGAAAACATCTGAATTGCAAGAGGTGGATTCGCATCTTGATCCGCGTCTGAATTTCAGGAACTTTATTGAGGGAGAGTCTAATAAACTTTCGCGTTCTGTAGGTATTACTGTAGCAGAACATCCGCGTAATACGAAGTTCAATCCTATGTTCATCTATGGGGCATCTGGAGTGGGCAAAACACACCTTACAAACGCTATTGGAGTTAGAGCAAAGGAACTTTACCCAAATTTGCGTATACTATATGTTTCTGCAAGAACGTTCCAGCAGCAGTATACTACAGCTGTTACACAGAATAAAGTAAATGATTTTATTGCATTCTATCAGACACTTGATGTGTTGATTGTTGATGATATCCAGGAATGGGCATCATCGCCAGGCACACAAAATACATTCTTCCATATTTTTGATTCGCTGTTTAGGCATTCTAAACGTATTATCCTGGTCTCTGACCGCTCGCCTTCACAATTGCGAGGCATGCATGAACGTCTTATTACTAGATTTGC
>JAEIGA010004210.1_pt1 | contig 22288 bp, 24 predicted proteins | sample 9270691 | NCBI WGS metagenome assembly JAEIGA01 (sample SAMN17057246, study PRJNA624740) | gut metagenome | biome: biome; isolation source: fecal sample | host: Bos grunniens | place: China: Xizang | collected 2019 | reverse complement strand
TTGGGAGTAGCTGTTTATTTGCAAATACGCTGCAACGATGGTGCTGATAGCGCATACTTTTGTTTCCCTGCCTGTAAGCGGATTTTGAAAATGTTATATATTTTATCAAAACACCAATGTGCGCGACATTATAAATTTTGTTACATTTCGTAAAACCAAAGGGGAATATCTATGGCTGAATTCAAAAAAAAGAACGCTGTCGAAAGCTACGAAGCACAGAAGGCTAAAGCGTACGCCCGGTCGCAGCAAATGTCATTATCCGGACGTGACATCGGAGAATTGCCGGAGGTTGTTGATCCGGAGCGCAAGGAGCGTTGCCGCCGGGACTTCAAGCTATTTTGTGAAACCTATTTACCGCACATATTCGACCGTGAATGGAGTGAAGACCATCTGAAAGTGATACAGAAGATTGAAAATTCTGTTCTTGAAGGTGGTCTTTTTGCATTGGCGATGCCGCGCGGTTCGGGTAAAAGTACGCTGTGTGAAGCGGCTGGTGAGTGGTCGGTTTTGTATGGTCATCGTGAATTTGTGGTACTTATCGGAGCTACTGAAAGCGCGGCGATCGAGATAATGGATTCGGTAAAAACGGAGTTGGAATCCAACGAGATCATAGCCGAAGACTTTCCGGAAGTGACCTATCCGATAGCGCAGTTGGAAGGTATTGCCAACCGGTGTGCCGGACAGTTATACAAGGGGGTACGCACTCGTATTACCTGGACAGCCAATGAGATAGTATTACCTACGATTGAAGGCAGCCAGGCTTCGGGCATGATAATCCGGGTAGCCGGGTTGACGGGTCGTATTCGCGGTATGAAATTCAAGCGGAGCGATGGTCGCAGTGTTCGTCCGGAGCTGGTTATTGTAGACGACCCGCAGACGAGTGAAAGTGCGAACAGCATAGAGCAGACGCGCAAGCGGGTACGGATATTGAGTTCGGATGTGCTGGGGTTGGCTGGACCGGGGCAGAAGATATCCGGTTTGATGCCGTGTACGGTTATTCGTCCGGGTGACATGGCGGAGCAGATACTTGACAAGGGCAAGCATCCGGAGTGGAATGGAGAACGGATGAAAATGTTATACAGTATTCCCACTGACACGAAATTATGGGAAGAATACGCTCAAATCCGTGCGGAATCGCTCCGGGAGCATGGCAATATATCTCTGGCAACGGAATTTTACCGTGAGCATCGGGAAGCGATGGATGCCGGAGGAGTTGTAGCGTGGCAGAGCCGTTTCAACCGGGATGAAATATCTGCATTGCAACACGCGATGAATTTGAAGTTGACCGATGAAATATCGTTCGCAGCGGAGTATCAGAATGAGCCGTTGACGCAGGACACGCAGGAAGATATATTGATGTCGGTAGATGAAATATGTTCACAGTTGAACGGCTTGAAGCGCAGAGAAGTGCCGTTGGAGTGTTCACATCTTACGATGTTTGTAGACATTCAGAAAACGTTGTTGTTCTATACGATTTGTGCGTTTGGGGATGATTTCACGGGGGCGGTTATTGATTATGGAGCGTGGCCGGATCAGAAGCGGATGCGTTTTACGTTGCAGGAAGCATCGCCCACGATACAGGACAAGTTTCCGAAAGCGGGATTGGAGGGTCAGATATACAACTCGCTTGAATCGTTGTTTGACGAAATGATGCAAAGGGCATTCTACCGGGAAGATGGAGCGGAGATGCACATTGAAAGAGCGTTGATAGATGCGAACTGGGGACAATCCACGGACACGGTATATCAGTTCTGCCGGAGGAGTGTTTATTCCGGGACGGTATTGCCGGGTCATGGTCGGTACATTGGAGCGAGCAGTAAATCAATGACGGAATACAGAAAACAGCGCGGTGACAGATTGGGGTTCAACTGGCTCATTCCGGGGATAGCGGGCAAGCGGAGCATCCGCCATGTGGTATTTGACACGAACTTCTGGAAAAGTTTTGTTCACAGCCGTTTGGGAGTTTCAAGAGGTGATACCGGAAATTTGACATTATGGGGCAAAAGTCCGTTGCATCATCAGTTGTTTGCCGAACATCTCACCGCGGAATACCGCATCAAGACGGCAGGACGCGGCAGGACGGTAGATGAGTGGAAACTCCGTCCGGAACGGCATGACAACCACTGGCTGGACTGCCTTGCCGGATGTGCTGTTTGTGCCTCTATTCAAGGAGCTGCATTACCGGAACATTTCAGCTTCATGCCGCATCGGAATAAGGTGCGGTTATCGGATTTGACCAAAAATAATGTTGGCAGTGTTTCAGCTCCGGTTCCCAGTGAAGTTCCGGCAACTGTCGAAGCACCGGCAAGGGGCAGAATGAAGCTGTCGGAAATCCAGAAAAGCAGACGTTATTGAAGGTTATATTTATTAAGAATCCTTAATAATTTGCTGACAAAAACTATTTTGCTGACAAGTGTAACCCAAACGTGTATGCTGACCGCTGACAAGACAATTTTGTGAATTGTGTATTTTTCGTATAATCATAAAAAGGATTGATGTCAGCACAGAAGTTGTTTATTTTAAATATAATAGAAAAAATCCATTAAAAAAATATATAGATAATACACAATACACCTACCCCCTTGTAAATATTTTAAGTCAGCACTTAAAACTTTCTTTATAGAAGATGATATATATTATATATATATCATTTTCTATTTCTTTTTTTTACCATATATATGTGGCGCGCGCGTGCATTATAGTGTCAGCAGGATATTTTTATATCTATGTTTTTTTATCCAAGTTTGTTTCAGGCCTGTCCTGCGTTGTGCCTGTGTGTGCGTATGTGCGTATGCGTGTGCGTGTGCATACGCGCGCGCGAGAGCCGGACGAAATCGTCATGCCGGAACAAAACTCAAACATCGTTTCTTTTGCCGGTTTCAAGCGTTTTGAGAGCGATTGTTTGCTTTCGCCACTAATGACCCATCTCCGGCATTTTGACCGCCTTGTTGTTCGTTTTTGACAAAATCTTTGAAAAAAAATCAAAAATTTTCAAACGACATAAAAAATCCCATCTCCCTCAACCGGCAAAACAAAACACCAAATACACTGTTTTGAGCGGTGTTTTACGCTGAAAAAATTGCATAGAATGGAAAGAAAATGACATTTTGAATATTGTTGGTAAAGAGGCTATTCACCCAAGGATTTTCATTATGCCGGACGAAAAAAACGAAGATAAACTGATTACCAACGCGATGTCGCCGAAAAAAGTTGACATTGACGGTCAGGTCGTAGAACAGCACTCCGTTGAGGATCAGATTGCTGCGTTGAATTATGCTGCTTCGGTCAAAGCTGCCAAATCCCGAAAACTCGGCATCCGTATCGGGAAGATGGTTCACGGAGGAGCGGAATGAGATTGCTTTCTGCGATAAAGAAATTTTTTGCTGTTCCGGTCGGGAAAAGACAGATTCGCGGTCGGTTCGATGCTGCAAGTTCCGGAGGTGAAAATGCCCGTCATTGGGCGGCGGCGGATTATCTTTCTGCTGATGCCGAAGCCAATGAGAGTGTGCGTAAAACTCTCCGCACCCGGTCGCGGTATGAAGTCGCCAACAACAGTTATGCCAGAGGAATGATCCTGACGCTTGCCAACGACACCATCGGAACCGGTCCCCGATTGCAGGTGTTGAGCGAAAACGAAGAACTCAACTCCGACATAGAGGGTGCATTCATGCAATGGGCAGAGCGCATCGACCTTCCCGGCAAGCTCCGTACTGCGCGGATGGCAAGATGCCAGGATGGAGAAGTATTTATTCTTCTGGCGCAGAATAAAAAAATGCCGTTGGATAAAGTTCAGCTTGATTTACAGCTCATCGAAGCAGACCGTATTTGCGCCGCAAGCATGATGAGCGAAGAAAACTCTGTTGACGGCATCAATTTTGACCGGTTCGGCAATCCTGAAAGTTACCGGATGCTCAAATATCACCCCGGCGGTGATGAAGTCGGCAACAACGCTATGGAATTTGTGCAAATTCCGGCAGAAGATATGATCCATTATTTCCGGGCAGACCGTCCCGGACAGCACCGGGGAATACCGGAAATCACATCCAGTCTGCCGTTGTTCGCACAACTCCGCAGATTTACCCTTGCGGTATTGAGTGCAGCCGAAGCCGCAGCTGATTTCGCGGCTATTTTGTATACCGATGCACCTCCGAGCGGTGAATCCGATGAAGTCGATCCGCTGGATGCGATTGAATTACGGCGCAATATGATGATGACCATGCCTGCCGGGTGGAAGATGGCACAGCTTGACCCGAAACAGCCGTGTTCAACTTATGCCGAGTTCAAGGCGCAGATTTTGAACGAGATCGCCCGGTGTCTGAATATGCCGTACAACATCGCCGCCGGAAACAGCTCCGGTTACAACTATGCTTCCGGCAGACTTGACCATCAGACCTATTTCAAAAGCTTGCGGGTGGAACGGTCAAGCATCGTAACGCAAATATTGAACCGGATTTTTGAAGCATGGCTGCGGGAATACGCTCTGCTGTCCGGTAAAGACATCCCCTCTGATCTTGCATGGTCGTGGTTCTGGGATGGCTTTGAACACGTTGACCCCGGCAAGGAAGCCAATGCCATTGACATCAAACTCAAGAATGGAACCACCACTTACGCTGCTGAATTTGCAAAACAGGGCAGAGATTGGGAGGATGAGTTTGAGCAGATAGCCAAAGAGAAACGCCGGATGCAGGAACTTGGCATCACTCCGGCTGATATCGTGCCGGATGAAAACAAAAATAAATCCCAACAAGAGGAAAACGAAGATGAGTGATCTGCAATTCATTCAAGCTGCCGATGAGACCAGCCGCCCCAAAGTGGTCGGCATGGCATACGGCGGCGGCAAAATCAATCTGGGATGGGGAGAGCCGGTGGTCGTTGACCTCGCCGGAATGACTATCCCGGAAACTGTGCCACTCTTGCAGAACCATGACAACCGGACTTCCAGCCGGGTCGGTGTGGTTGCGGCAAAGGTGGTTGACGGCACTTTGGAGATCGAAGGAGAAATCACTTCTGAAACCGAAGATGCTGAAAACATCGTAGCGCAGGGCAAAGCCGGTGCCGATTGGCAGCTCTCTATTGGAGCTGATGTGCAAAAAGGCGAACTGGTCAAAGCCAACCGTGTTGTCAACGGGCAGGAAATTGAAGCACCGTTTTATTTGGTTTCCGCTTCGGCTCTGCGTGAAGTAAGTGTTGTCGCCGTTGGAGCGGACGCTTCAACCGTAATGAAAATCGCTGCAAGTTTCAACTTACAAGGAGGAAAAGAACTTATGAGCGAAGAAACCAAAACTGTTGCTGCCGAAGCAACTGTGAACGCGGCGTCCGAAGCGTCCGTTCAGACCGTCGTACCGGAAGGCATCGATGCCAAAGCCGCTGCCGAAACCGCCGTCAAAGCGGAACGCCAGCGCATTGCCGACATCAAAGATGTTTGTGCCGGGGAGTTCCCTGAAATCGAAAACCAGGCCATTTCTGCCGGATGGGATCTGCATGAAACCCGCGCCAAGGTGCTTGAAGCGTTCCGCAGTAAAAAGCCGGAAACTTCCATCAACATCTCCGTCAAAAATGACACTGTTGATGCCAAGAGCCTTGAAGCTGCTTTTGCTATCCGCGCCGGATTGAATGCTGATGAGCTGTGCAAAACTCTCGGCGAACAGGCTGTGGAAGCCGGAGCCAAAAATGCCGATATGAGCATCCGCGATCTGATGAAAGAGTGTCTGCGCGTGGAAGGCAAATATGCCGGTCGCACCTTTGACAACGAAACCATCCGCGCCGCTTTCAGCACCGTTTCTCTGCCCGGTATCCTTGGCAATGTTGCCAATAAACGGATGCTGAAATCTTTCAACGAGCATCCCATCATCGCTACCAAGCTGTGCAGCGAAGGTGATTTGAACGATTTCAAGGAAACCGACCGTCTGCGCCTTACCGATGTCGGCGATCTGCTCCCGGTCTCTGCCGGTGGTGAAATCAAAGCTGGCAGTTTGACCGAAGAACGAGCCACCAATCAGCTTGAAACCTACGGCAAGCAGTTCTGCCTGACCCGGCAGATGATCATCAACGATGACCTCGGCGCACTGTTGAAAGTTCCGACCGCCATGGGTAATCGTGCCGCCAGATTGATCGATCAGCTTTTTTTCTCCCGTCTGCTCGGCAATCCGGTGCAGGGTGACGGCAAGGCTCTGTTCAGTGCCGAACACAAGAACCTTCTGACCGGTGCGGATTCTGCTTTGAGCATTGCCTCTTTGCAAAAAGCTGTTGCGATGTTCCTCGACCAGACCGATGCTGCTGGTCAGCCGATCTCCGTTGAAGCCAAATATCTGGTCGTGCCTACTGCGCTGAAGTTCCTTGCCACCGAACTTACCCGTGGTGATACCATCATCATTGCCGGTTCTACCGCAAAAGAACGCGCTGCGACGAACGCGCTCGCCGATGAAAACCTTCAGGTCATCAGCTCTCCGTATCTCGGCAATGGAGCTTATGCGGGCAACAGCCAGACCGGTTGGTATCTCTTTGGCGATCCCCGCCAGGTCGATACCTTTGAAATCGGCTATCTCAAAGGCAAACGCACTCCGACCGTTGAAAAAGGCGATACCGATTTCAACACTCTCGGTATGTGGTTCCGGGTCTATTTCGATGTCGGTGTCCGTGAACAGGGATTCCGCGGCATGGTCAAAGCTAACGGTGTCGCGTAACACTTGTTGACAAATAAAATACCCTCTCCGGAATCAACCGGAGAGGAATTTTGAAAGGAAAAACATCATGGCTAAAGCAATTTATTTCTCCAAAGGCGAAAGCATTGACTATCGTCCTGCCACCGCTGTTGCGGCTGGTGAAATCGTTGTGCAGGGCAAACTTGTCGGTATTGCAAGACTCGACATCCCTGCCGGAACTCTCGGCAGCCTTGCCGTGACCGGAGTTTTTAAAGTCACTAAAGGCACTTCCACCACCTTCGATGCCGGTGCAGAAGTTTTCTGCGATGGCGGTGTTGCTGTTGCTTCCGGTGATGTCAAGCTCGGTCTGGCTGTGGCTGATGCCTCTGCCGGAGAAGAATATGTTCTTGTTCTCTTGAACGCCTGAACATAAGGAGCAACGAGGATGAGCTTCATTTCCCAGGCAGCAGATTTTTTAGCGGATACCCGCAAAAAATATTTGTCCGAAAGCATTATTTATTCCCCTCTTTCGGGTGAAGCTCATCCTCTTTTTGCCACTTTGGGAAAAACTCTTTTCCGTTGCGAAAATGAGTATGGGGTAACGGTTCGAACAATGTCTTTTGATTTCATCGTGCAGGCATCTGATTTGCCTGAAGAACCGCAACGGGGTGATGTTATCACCTGCAATGGTAAACAATACGAAGTTCTCGCTCCCAATAATGAACCTTGTTGGCGTTGGAGCGGAAATGACGGGAAAACTTATCGCATCCACAGCAAATATATCGGAGATGTAAACGATGGCTGACACGGTAATTGAATACGCAAAAGCGGTACAGTTGGCTCTTTCTGATTTAGATGCAGAGTTTTCCTTTGTTCCGGAATTCACTTTGGCAGAAACGCAAACCAAGCGTTGTGAGGTGGTTCCGATCGGAGTTGAAACAAAAATCGTCTCCCGGACAATGGTTGAAAAAGTGTTCAGGATAGATGTGGCAATATTGCACAAAATCAAATTGGAAAACGAGATCAACGCGCTTATCCCCATCGTGGAGGATACGGCTGACAGGATGCTTTCCAAACAGTTTTGTTCCGGTGTTTGCATAAAAACCGAAATCTCACCGCTGTACGATGTGAGTATGATTTTGCAGAAAAACCTCTTTGTCGGTGTTATCAGCGCAAGCATAAAGGTGGTTCAATGAGCAAAGTCGAAATAAAAATGAACACCAAAGCGGTTCAAAGAGCTGTGGATCGTTCTGCACCGAACACTTTATCCAGAGCCGGAGCGTATTTGAGGGCAATTGCGCGCAACTCCATCAAACGGCGCAAAAACCCCAATAAAAGTTCACAACCTGGGACTCCTCCATATCATCACTCGTCATTCAAAAACACGATTCAATGGGGGTTGTCACCGGACAGACAAACGGTGTATATCGGTCCCGCTATCGTGCGCGGAGGCATGATGAATGCCGGACGTTTGCATGAGTTTGGCGGAGTAAAAAGTTTCGCAAACAAATTCAAAGGTTATAAACTCGGGCAGACCGGTCCCATTGCGGAAAACGCTGATGGTTCACTGCGTCGCATCCGTTTGCGTACACCGGGACAAGTTGCAAGAGCGAATCGGTTAGCTCGTCAACACACTCCCTGGCTTTTGGGAGGGGTGCGCCGATATCCCGCCCGCCCGTTTATGCGTCCGGCACTTCTGGCTGGTTTGCCGAAGTTGTCAAATTTTTGGATTAATGCCATAACACCCTAACAAAAGAAAGGAAAACAAAATATGGCTATTGTACTTGGTATGAATGCAAAACTGTTTCGAGGTGAAGCTGGCTCGACGGCCACCGAAGAGGTGAAAAACATCAAAGATGTCACGTTGAGCCTTGAGTCCGGAGAAGCCGATGTCACCACTCGCGCAAACGCAGGCTGGAGAGCTTCCACCGGAACGCTGAAAGAAGCAAGTCTGGAGTTCACTATCCTCTACGATACTGCGGACGCAGACTACACTGCTTTCGCAGATGCGTACTTCGACAACAAACCGCTGGCACTGTTCGTGTCTGACGGTAATGGTACTGGTCTTGATGCCGACTTTTCTATCACCAGCTTTTCCATTGAACAGCCGTTGGAAGAAGCTATCTCGGTTTCTGTTACTGCCAAACCGACCGCATCAACTCGCGCTCCCCAATGGAATGAAAGCGGCCCCACCGGGGATTCTGAATAACAACTGTCAAAGAGAGAGGGGAATAAAAAATGCGTAGTTTTATTGATAACCAGTCCCGTCGTTGGATGATTACTGTTAATGTCGGAACTATCAAGCGAGTCCGTGCGCTTTGCGGAGTTGATTTGTTGACGCTTATTGCGTTTGACGAAGACACACAACGGGCGAACACGGATCTGCTTGAGAAACTTTCCACCGACCCGGTGTTGTTGGTCGATGTTCTGTATGCCGTTTGCAAGCCTGAAGCTGATGCTCAAAATATTTCAGATGAAGACTTCGGCAAAGCCATGTGCGGTGATATCATTGAGGATGCCACTCGCATTTTGTTGGATGAAATCGTTGATTTTTTCCCCGAAGCGAAACGGAAGGTGTATCAAAAAATCTTGAGTGCCGCCCGTCGTTTCGAGAAAAAGCAGGCGGCGGCTCTCATGGAATTCATCAACAACGAACAACTGGATGCCGAAATCGACTTACAGTTAGAGAAATTGAGCGATACATTTCTGAATGCGCCGGAGTCTGCGGAGTAGACCCGTCTCCATTTACGTTGCATGAGCTGATATTGATGTATGAAGCTCGCGGACGTTTTGAGTGGAATCAAACTTCGCATTTGATTGCTGCTGTTTTAGGAATCGTTCATGATCCTAAAAAAGGAAAAGCACCGGTACCGGATGACTTTAATCCGTATTCTCAAAAAGCAAAGAAAAAGAATCAAGTCGCCCAAGTGCCAGTGTCATTTTTAAAAGAAGTATTTGTAAAAAAGTAAGTAAAGGACCCCCGCGCCATGTGTGCCGATGTAAACAAAATCAAGGCTGGTGCAGCTTTTATTGAGTTGTCTTTAAACAGGAACAAATTAACCAAAGGTCTTGTTGCCGCCCAGCAGCAGTTGCGTTCTTTTGGACAGACATTAAAAGGAGTCGGCTCTGATTTGCTTGCTCTCGGCTTCAGCGCGGGTGCGCCTTTTTACAAATCCACTCGAGTGTTTTCTGATTTTACGGATAAAATCAAAACGTTGCAGGCGATATCCGGTTCAGATTCCACCGCGATGAAACGATTGGAAAAACTGATCCGGGAACTTGGCGCAACAACGGCATTTACAGCAGCCCAGGTTGCTGATTGTGCTGTTGAATTAGCGCGGATGGGGTTCAGTTCCAATGAAATCCCTAAAGGATTGCGTTCGATGCTGAACCTGGTTCGTGCAACAGGTGAACCCGTTTATACTCTGGGGCAAAATGCTACCTATGCGGCCGAAGCGTTGAAAATTTTTAATCTCCCTGTTGAAAAAACCGCTGATGTCTGCGATGTACTGGCATACGCCTCGAACGCATCGTCTGTGGGGCTTGCTGATTTAGGAGAATCTTTGAAAATCGCTGGTCCGACAGCGAATGCGTTGGGAGAAGATATTCGGGATGTTGCGGCAAGTTTAATGGTGCTTTCCAATGCGGGTATCAAGGGCAGCCTTGCCGGTACTTCGTTACGGAAGGTATATCAATCACTTTCCGAACAGGCAGGCAGCGGCAAAGCCGGAGCAGAGGTGTTGCGTAATCTCGGAGTTGAGGTGCGAGATCTCAAAACCGGAAATCTGCGTAAAACCGCTGATATCATGGCTGACTTGTTTGAAAAATTAAGAAATATGCCGAACCCAGATGTGGTGAACAAAGTTGTAGAAGCTTTCGACTTGCGTGGTGCGCTCGGTGCTTTGACTTTGTCAGACAAAGCATTTGACTTGGACAAGTTCCGTCAGGGGCTGGATGACGTAAAAGGTTATGCGGAAAAAACTGCCGCAGAAATAGAAAACAGCTTTGCCGGTCAGATGCGCCGTTGGTTGGCACAGATTGAATCGATTGCAATTTCAATAGGAGATGCTTTCAAGGAATTTATCACGCCGTACCAAGGAGGTATAACGCTTGCACTGGATTTGATAAAAGCGTTTATTGATTCTCATAAAAAACTTTTTGGGGCAATCGCTGGCGTTGCCGGTATTGCTCTTGCATTGGGTACGGTCTTTATCGCTCTGGGAAGTGCTGTTAAACTGGCGACATTTGCTTTGATCGGGATAGTGTCATCATTCAAGATAACAACCCTTGCAATGAAGGCATTTACAATATCATACACGGCGTTGGTTGCTGTTTTGAAAATAACGGTATTATCATTCAAAGCTTTGACATTTGCTTTGATCGGGATAGTGTCATCATTCAAGATAACAACCCTTGCAATGAAGGCATTTACAATATCATACACGGCGTTGGTTGCTGTTTTGAAAATAACAGTATTATCATTCAAAGCTTTGGCACTTGCTTTGGTATCTTTAAAAGCTGTGATGGCAACTTTGAAATCCGCGATGGTATCTTTAAAAGCTGCTTTGGGATCTTTAAAAGCTGCGATGGCAACTTTAAAAGCCGCGATGGTATCTTTAAAAGCTGCGATGGTATCTTTGGGAGCGGCAAAAACTATTGCTGTTATAGGCGGCATCACTGCCGGGATCGTTGGCATTTGGTACGCCTGCCGTTCCGTTAATTCTACTTTTTCAGAGATGAAGGGGTATATTTCTACTGTGGGAGGGACGTTCAAACGCTCTTTCGATGAGATAAAAAAGACAGCCAGGGAAGCTGGAACCATAATTTATCAATCTTTGATATCAGGTGATTATATCGGTGCATTCAAACTTACATGGGCAGCTATAAAATATATGTGGCAGAACGGAATCACCGGATTGATTGAAATTTGGGAGGATTTCAAACTGTTTTTTATTGATTCCTGGACGGTGGCAAATAACACGTTGTCTAAAGTTTTTCTTGAAGCATGGTATGGCATTCTTATTACCTTTCAAAAAGTTTGCAACACTATGGCAAAAAAATGGCCTAGATTGTGGACATCGCTTCTCAATACCTTCGATTTCGCAATAACCAGTATGCAACAGCAGTTCGTTGCGCTGAAAGCGTCATTTGAGGGGAAAAATCCTTTTAAAGAATTAAATAAGCTGTGGCGTGAATTTGTGCAAAGAAGGAAGCAACGCAACAAAGAAGCTGCAAATCCCACCCAATATGATGTGGGACGCACCGTGGCGGAAAGAAATTCAGCGCGTCGCCAGGCGGATGCCGAATTAGATGAGCAACTAAAACGCAACCGTGCCGGACGTGATGCAAATATGCGGGAACATTCTGCAAGAGTTAATGCTGCGAAGCGTGAATACGAGGATGCCAAAAGATTTGCGGCTCTGTACCCTCGGATGAAGAGAGTTCTCGATTTGCTTACAGAGTTGCAATCCAACGCCGCAACTGAATATCAGAATCGGCATCAGGATGAGTATCGGCGTATGAAAAAACATTATGATAATCAGTGGGACTCCATGGAACCGTCTGCCGAAAGAGATAAGCTGCTAAATGCAGTGATCGATGCTTTGCGGGGACAAAAGGCGGAGCAGGATGAGCGAATAGCAACGGCGAGAGAGAATGCACAAAAAGACCGAATTATCACGGATGATGAGCAAGACATTATTTTGGATGAAATCATAAAAAGTGGTAAACTTGACAGTGCTATCCAATACCTGACTGCCAAACTGCGGGCTAACAATACGGTAAATCCGGTTGATGCTATGCAAACCGCCCGCGGCACAGGAGCATGGTCGTTTTCAGATCTCTTTTCGCAAATGGGATACTCCGCTCAAGAACGTACCGCGAGAGCGACCGAAGCCGCTTTGCCTTGGTTGCAAAAGATCAACAGAAATGTTAATTACAACAGAAATCAGAACGAAATAGCATACAATTAAGGAGTGGTGACATGGCTGATATCAAAGAAACATATTCTGCACATTCAAAGGCATTGGACGGGAATGGCAGGCCTGTCAGTGCCGAGATTCATTATATTGTTTTTGATGTTGAGAGCGAAGACGATGCTTTGCAGGCCGTTTATGATAAAGTTGAAAAAAGCTTGAACGGCATGGGGCTTTCTCGTGTTGAAATTGATGATCGCGCAGACGAAACCACGTTTAAAGTTAATGTTGTTTATGAAAAAACATCATCGACATCGTCCGAGGAAGATGAGGAAGAACCAACGGTATCTTTTGATTGCGGCGGCGGCACCCGGCAAGTAAACCGTGCGATTCAGCAAGTGAGGATATTTGCTAATGGGGTAAGTAACGTGGAGTCCGATCCGGATAAGACCACAGCGGGATTGTTCGTAAATTGGAATGGCAAAACCGGCAAAGAGTGTGAAATCAAAGGAGTCACCGTGCCGACCGCGAACTTTCGGGAAACTTACACCAAAATAATGAGTGTTTCCAGTTTGACCACTGCCTTTAAACGCAAAGTTGGTGATCTGGTCGGTTGTGTAAACCAAAAAGACTGGAAAGGGTGGGAAAAGGGCGAAGCAATGTTTATGGGATGCAGTTACACTGCTCCGGCATCCGGAAGTGACAAAGTTACTGTGACCTTTAACTTCGAAATCCGCACCAACGAAAAAAACTATCCATTGCCGGATAACAAAACATACAAAAACAAACGTGGCCATGATTACGTTTGGGCGGTTCATGACGAAGGAAAGATCGAAAAAAACAATTTGTCCAAAAGAATAAACATCAAAGAGATGTATGTTGCTCAAGTTTGCAAGTATCGCGATTTTTCCGAACTTGGATTGTGAGGTGAATTATGGCATATTTTCCTCAAGTTTATAAAGGTCAGTCGTTCGCTCCAAGTGTTCTTGAAGAAAACAATATTCGGCAAAATTTAAATCGGGCATATTTCTTTAATGACAGCGATTTGTCTCGCGGTTTTGATTCCAATGTTGTTATTAGTGTATACAATGCTTATGACGAAACCATCCCAGCGATGACAGCCGTGGCGATATCCTCCTACTCTCCTGTTGTAGAAGATGCTTTTCCATGCGTTCCTTACACCTCCAATCAGAGAAAATGGGGAATATTGTTATCTGATCTTGAGCCGGGAGAGATCGGCTCTTATCTTGTTTCCGGCATTGCAGATGTCAACTGTTCCGGCAATGGAGATTTTGTCATGCCATCCCCCGGCGATCCCGCCCAATATATTCCGTCTGCATCCGGCGCGGCCGTTATAGCTTATAACAGTGAAAGCAAGATTGCAAAAATAGCTCTTGGTGTTGGTTCCGGCAGTGGAGAAGAATACAGTGGATATTTCAAGGTGGCTGTTGAGAATGAGCAGGTTGTAATTTTCGATGGTATGCGTCCTGATTCTGAAATCGCAGGATATACCGATCTCCCCGAAGCGAAAGAGGTAAAAAAAACGTTTTTACCTCTTTCGCAGGGATCTTATCAATATGTATATCTTTTAGCTTGCCATACCGAAGCGGATGGATATTCCATAAAAATTTCTTTCAGCAATCGGGATGCAAGCAGTTTTTATAACACGCTTCTTGCCCGCATATCTCCTTCAGCTGAAGTTACGCAGGTATATAAAAGCAGTGACACGCTTATTTTTTCGAAAGATTTTTATTTATGAAATGCTGGCTTGCTCCACCGATATATATTCGGGATGCTTACATAACAATAATCCGCGCGTTGCACGAGCGCGGAGGTGATTCGGGGACGAGTGTTGATGCGGTAATTAATAGTTATTGGCCAATTCCCAAGTCGCGCCCGATGGGGGTGCTTTTGTGGCGGAATTTACGCGACCAGATAAAAGGTCTCATGGGAAGTGTTTTTGTCGTACCGAACAATACGGGGGCTTGGACTAAAGTATATCCATATCGTTCTTTGACCTCCGAAAAGCTTGATGATATTATCTTTGATCTTTTAAACAAGGCGGGTATTTCGCCTGATGGATGGTTTTTTGAGTCAAACCGCCCTGTCAGCTGGGTGAATCAAAACTTTTTAGAAGCGGCATATTATCTTTTGAATAATGTTTTGGTATACATAAATTACAATGCGAGGTGTTCATCTTTTGCTGAATCTAATGAGAGTGTTTGGAATTGGTTTGAAAATCGTCTCGTTTCCTCTCGCACAATCACCGGATATACAAACTTGATTGCCGGTACCACCTCAAAAAGTTACAGCGAAAACCGGCTTACAAAAATGTTGAGCAGATTTTACCGGGTAGAGGGGTGTAATATGCGCGGCAGTTGGTCACTTAAATGTGAGTTTTTTTTATTGCAGCCTACCGGGTTTGGTGAAACAGTTTCAGTTGTTGCTAAACCTGGTGTAAAGCAGATCGATTTTTCTGACAACCAGAGCGGCGATGTTCCCATAGATGCCGGAGAATATGTTGATTTAAATAAATATTTAAACCCTACTGCTTCATCAATGACAGCAGAATATATTTCGTTGTATGAAGCGCACACCGGCCGAAACACCAACGATTTATTTTCTGAAGGCGATACACAAATATCCGTGACCCGCGACAACCTTCCGCCATTGAATTACAAATATTTGGATTTGTGATATTGACACTCGGCGCGGTTTTGATGGAATGATTTAACCATTTTGATTATTATTATAGAATCTCCAGGAGAAAAAATTTATGCAGGAAATCAAAATTTATGTTGCCGCTTCGGATGCCGCCGGAGTCATCCGCGATTATGCCAATGCCCGCAACGTATCAGCACCGAGTCTTGTCAAAGGTATCGAAACGTGCTTGAAATTGCGGCTTTTTACCGAAAACAACAATCTTTCGCCGTACCCTATCGAACAGCTGGCTTCTGTTGCATCGTGGGAATGGGTGATGGATCGCGATTTTAATTCGGAAACCAACTATATCCTCGTTGCCGACAACAGCAAAATCAGCGTAGACAGTGTTGTTGAAAAAGTTGACGGCACGGAATACACCTACACGGAAGTCAGTATTCCGCTGCCGAACACCAACACCGTCGAACTCAACGACTGGCTGGGTAAAGACAAAAGCAAAACCGGGCTTACTGCCGAACTTGTCGGCTACGATGCTTCCGGAAGTCCGGTATTTGTGTTGCAGCTTGAAAATTTCACTGTGCGAAACCGCTTGACCGGCTCCGGCGACCCGACCGAGTTGCCGGAAGAATATTTGACCGAAGCACAAGTTCGAGCTGTCATTTCCGGCACATTGCGAAATCCGATCGAGTTCGAGTATTCAACAGACGGTGTGTCTTGGCATGATACACAGACGGCTGACGATGTTTATTATCGTCAGCGTATAGCCAATATCAGTGCTGATTGGAGCGAAGCTGTTATGATGCGTCCGGGGTCTATCGGACAACCGGGTGCTGACGGCAAGGACGGTGCTGACGGCTATACTCCTAAAAGAGGAGTGGACTACTGGACGGATGCAGACAAGAACGAAATAAAAACCTATGTAGAAAACGCTATACTGAATGGGGAATGGTAATATGAGTATCAACACTGAAATGACTTCGCTCGCCGATGCTATCAGAACCAAAAGCGGCACGACCGGCAAATTGTCCATTTCCGGGATGACCGATGCCGTAAACAGTATTGTTATAAATCCCGATGGCGGTGACGTTGATTTATCTTTTGTCACCGCATCTGCTGAACATATCCTTACCGGGAAAGTTGGTGCAGACCGTAATGGTAATCCTGTTTATGGTACACTTGAAATAACCGGAGGTGGCGACATTGACCTTACAGGTGTCACTGTAACTGCTGACACGATGCTTTCCGGTATTGTAGCTGTCAATGCAAGCGGAGAAAAAGTTACCGGAAATATTCCTATTGTTGTCGCAACCCTCAACGATAACATCGTCACAGTTCCGGTCGGCTACATTGCCGAAGCGCAGGTCATCGAAGTTCAAGGCGGAACCGACACAAGTTCGGACACTGTGACCGCTTCTGTTATGCTTGAAGGCTACACCGCACATGATAAAGATGGAAATGCTATCACCGGAACGATAAAAACCGTTGTCCCCGCACTTGCAGACAATGTGTTTTCGGTGTCCAAAGGTTATGTTGCAGCAGATACTACGCTTGCTGTTGAACTTGCCACTATATCGACCGAAGAAGCTGGCACTATCACCCGATACACCATATCCAAGGGGTATGTGGCTGATGAGATCGTAATCAATGCGGGTCCCGATATTACAACTGCAACCGCCGTGGCAGCAGACTTGCCCGAAGGGGTCATCGCTTTTGGCGTCCTCCCTGATGGTAGTTATGGTAAAATCATTGGCACAAAGGGAACTGCGTCTGTCACTGTGACAGAAAACATAGTCACTATCGCCCCCGGTATCGTTGATGAAGAAAATGTTGTAACGATACCTGAAGCCGTCGTGGAAGTAACCGCAGATAAGGCTACTGTCGGCGCGGGGTACAACAAAAATGAATTGCAATTCAGTTTGACCTCTGATGCAAATGCCGGATTTACGCTGGCACTGATTACCGAGTATACGCCTTATCGGGCTGAAATGACGGAGATTTCGAGCATACTTATAAGTGGGATTGGCTTGATTGGTTACGAAGAAGATGACTATCGCGAGGGACGCGACTATTCCGGAGCCAACGGCGTGTATCAAATCATGGATGGATACGCTTTCAGCCCTTCAAATGAGCGTGTGTATTACAAATATGGACATTATGTCGATTCCGAAAACAACACCGTTGATGTGCGATTTGCGTTAAAACGCTATATTGATAAATGGGATGATTGGGGTGGCGATGGTTGGGAGCTTTGCATATATCCACCCAACACCGATATAAAAGATGCCGAAACTGTTCTCGTCGCCGGTAATTACGACTTTAAGGTCGATACTTCTGCATGGTACAATGATGAGTGGGGAGAGTTTGATGTTACCATTGAGAATATTGCTCGTGTTACATACGCAGAACAGCCGTTGGTTCTGGCAGGGCGGCAAGTTATTTCGTACAACAATCGCGTACAGGAGAGAATAGAATACGGTGGCGCGGTGTCTTTTAAAGGTTTTGAAGAGATTCCGCAGCTATATCATATATACGCGTCGAGTATGGGATATCTGGTTGGTGGTCCTATTGAATATGATTTTTATAAAGCCTTAACCGATAGTAGAGGCGACGATGACGATGACGATAATCCGTTCCCCGACTGGAAGGTTTACGGGGCAGAAGATGTTATGGGACCGATACCTGTATATGATGAGGCATACATCCATATCCGGGATGGTGCTGTGTACCGGGAAGAAGAATTCCGGTACGACTACCGCAAACGCCCTGAAGGCGTGAATGACGATACTTTCTTATACATACCTATTGCCGATTTAGGTCTCGGAAACACTTATACTGTTGTGCTTGCGGTATCTGGTGCTTGCGGAAACAATTCTGGTCCGTATATCGCGCTGTGCGACAGCATGACTATCGGCGACCAAAAATGCGATATAAACAGCGACTGGATTGGGCTTGCTCCGTGGGGGGATGAAAGCAGGCATGGCGAATCTTCCGAATGTATTCGCGTAAACAACGGTCAGTGCGTTGACAAAGTGTATAAAAGTGCCGAAACCGCAAGCAACCGAAACGATAAAGTTGGAATATTTCTTGTCGCACCTTATGATATGCCTAAAGCACCAAAGTATATTGCCATCCGCGATCTGTTTGGCGGTAGTGCAAAATACGCTGGTATTGCTGTGTTCAATCGGTGTCTGTCGGATAAAGAGTTAAAAGACGTTCAAGATGCCATGTATTATCAAGATGCGTTTTTTGATTTCGAGGACAGCCCAGACTGGCAACGATACTATTGGGCCATTGAATTGCGTACAAAGCTCGACGACGACCACTATATATATGAAAATGCCAGCTCTTTTTGGCGTAAGGTGACGTTTGATACTGAAGAATCAGTCGAACTGCAAGAGAACAACATTGCGTTCAATGGAGGGTATATCGGACTTCTTGGATTGACTGACGCACTTTTGTGGGGGATAGACAATTTCCAGATTTCACTTGACATAACCCCAACAAGTGATGTAAGACAGTGTATTTGTGCATGGGAAAATGACCATGTTTTTGCTATTTGCTTCTCTTATGACCGCGACAGAAGAATCGGCGTTTTCTGGGATGGTGAGTGGAATTGCCACCGCCTGTCAGAACCGCTTGAACTCAATCAGACTTACCATGTTGATATATACCGAAAAGACGGCATACTGCACTGTCTGATTGATGGTGTCGATACCGGCAAGACATACGATCTCACGAATGTTTACGTCTCACCAAAAGCGTTGGGGCAAAGCTTCTATTTCGGCAGATGGGGCGGAGACCCCGGGGACTTCTCTGCTCGCTGGCAAGGGGGAATGTATGATATACGCTTGTCTGATACTGTAAAATCTGCCGATGTTCCGAAGCTTGATTTTGACACAACGGAGGGTGAAGCATGACAGAACATGAACTTGCAACAGTATTAAAAGCATCCCGGCACTATTGGCTGTCCGGATGGTATACCTTGAATGATACGGAAAACGCTTTGCGTGAGTGTAACGGCATGGGAGCAGAATGGTTTCCGTCATGGGTGCGGAAGTTCCTCGACTATTTCCTGCGCTTGTTTGCCCCGGCTGTCGCCATTCACGATATGCGCTACTTTCGTCAGGAACCTGACAGACGCCGCTGGGATGATGAGTTTGAATACAACTGTCGCACGATTCTTGATAATTATTTTGGTTGGTACAATCCGTTGCTTTACATCGGCAGATGGATCGCTCACAAACTCCGTCTGGCTCTCACTGTCGGAGGGGAACTTGCGTGGCGTAAATGTCAGAAAGGAGGTGAAGAATGACCACCTATGAATGGCTTGGATTGATTGTCGTGCTTATCGGCGGCTTTTGGAAATTGAGTGCAAAACTTACAAAAATAGAAGTCGCATTATCCGGCAAAGTCGGTTTTACCGATTGTTCAAAACGGCAAGAAGATTGCCCGTGTCACGATAAAATCGAAAAACTCGAAAAACTTATTGACAAAATGCACCCTCATCAAAAATGAAAGGAGAATGTGCTATGAAAGAATTTTACATCTATCTCATCGCATTGTGCGCCATTGTAGGCGTTACCGGCTGTACCAGCACCAGAACGCACTATGACGCAAACGGAAATATCACAATGGTTGAAGAAGTAACTAACTTCAGCCGTGCGATGGACGGAACCAACAACAAAAGTCAAATCGTATTGGTAAACGGTACTTGGGTTGACTTTGAAGCATCTGCAACGGCAGGTGAAAACTGCACTCCCGGCATTCACACGCGGTACGCTGATGGAAAAACCGCATTCATCAACGCTAAAGACGGTTCGCGTTTTACCGGGGTGAGTGGCGTTCTTGAGAAATTCTTTTCCGGCAACGTTAAAATCGGAGCGGACGGAGTTGAAAAATGACCGCGATATCAGCATTGGACGCGTGAGCGAGAATGATCGAGAGTAAATAAAGGCATAAAAAAGGGGAATAAGTATGTCTAAAATTGCTGAAATGAATGACTGGAAAGAGTATCAGGAACACCTCAAAAAAGAAATGAATCACCAAGCAACATCGACCAAAGCGTTGTTGTGGGTGGCTATTGCAATCAGTGGTGTGTTTAATTTTATCGCGCTCACGTTGTCTATCGTTGCGCTGATAAATGCGCTCATGTGTGGCAGAGATAACCTTTCTATTCAAAAAGAGTTGGGCGATTGCCGGATAAATCATGCGGAGGTCATAAAAATTGCTGAAAAAGCCCTTGATCGAGTTGAGCAGGGGAGATATAAAACAGCTCATCCGTCTGACGACAGACAGTTTGGAGAATAAATTTCCGCTGGTTGTGTAATATGACTTACAATAGAAAACAGTTACGCAACATCACGGGATTGCCGGATAAGACGTTGCGCTGGCTTTTAGACCGGCTTGATATCGAGCCAGTTGGAGTTGAGCGCACCATATTCGGCAGTCCTGTTTATATTTACGATGACAATGCTCTACACGAGCTTCATGCCTACATTTTCCATCGGCAGATTTTAAAAAATGAAAGAGCCAAAGGTTTGCGTTGCCGCGGCGGGTGCAATCGCTATCTGCCCCCGGCAGAACTCAACAGCCAGCAAATTTGCGACCGGTGCCGCCGTTACGCCTGGTTGCGTAACGAGGTGTGTCACCATGAGCCGTCAACAGTGCCGCCTGACCCGGTAATAATTACCGAATTGCGAAGTGTGTTAGACAGTTTTAAATAAAATTTCCGTTTCTTTTAGAAAAGGTTGGATTTCGTTGAATAATAACGATTTCCAACCTTTTCTTTTTTTGTGCCAAAAATTCTTTAAAAAAAATTGCAATAGTCATTTTTTTGCAAAATTGCCCTGCTGTTACTACCCCTGCATATTATCCCCAGACACCAAAAATAGTGTTCATACAAGGAGGTGCAATATGGAAACTATGAAGGTAATGGTCGGTGGGAAAGAGATGGAATTCACTCATCATGAAATGAAACTCATCTCGGAAAAGTATTGGGAACATTGGGGCAAAAAAACTATGCTCAAATTTTCCGAAAAGATGAAAGACAAGGCAGCGGACAACATTGCCGATGCTCTTGCTTTGCATCGCACTCCGGTTGACGAGGATGAAGTAAAAGGTGCGATTGCTCATGCTCTGGTCATCGCGGCAGACAGCTGCGATTGGGATCTTCTTGCCGAAGTTTTGTACGAGGCTTCGGAGTTCGCGGCGGCATCTTTCAGCATTTACAGTGTCGAGGATTCGGAGGAAACAAAATGATGGATGCCGTTTCAATGCTTCTCCCCATGCTCGTCGGTCAGCCGAAAATCAAAAATGCTATTGAGCAGATGTTTGGTCAACCGTCCGACCATGTAATGGGAGCGTTTTCCAAATTCATGGAAGACGTGAAAAAGGGGCCGGGCATACAGAATACCGAAGCTGAAAAAGCGGCATTATTCAACCGCTATTTCCAAGGCGGATTGTCAATGGGGTTTACTGATTGGGAATCGGAAATCGCAGCAGCTGCACTTGCCGGATACAGCCGGATGGATGTTTGTCTGTCTTTCCGTACGAATCGCGGCTGGAAAGATGCTACGGTCGAGAAAATTGAAGAACTTGCAAACATTGTTTCGCCAAGGTTTATCGAGAGGGGCAAGGAGTGTGGACTCATCCCTAAAGATGCTGAAACTGACAGCGGAATACCTAAAACGGATGTTACCACAAGCGGAGGGGTTCCGCCGTGGGAGCAGAAAGAGTATCAGAGTAACGCAACTGGTAACTCTAAATAACAATGCGTTCAATGGAGGTACATTATGTACGGAAGACCTTATTACGATGGCGGTTACAATGGCTGTGATTCCCGGTCCAATGGCTGGAGCGCACTGTTCGCGGCCGGAGCCGGTATTGCCGGTGGTTATTTGCTTGCGCGGAATAACAACGGCAATGGCTGCGGTGGCGGCTATGCCGTCCCTGCCGGAACTTGCAACGCTGGCGGCGGTTGTCAGACCTGCTTCCAACAGGGTGAGTATACCGGTGAGAACCGAGCTGGCATCAACTATATTGCCAACATCGTGAACGCCAACAGCAAGGCGA
>JAEIGA010004209.1_pt1 | contig 22295 bp, 20 predicted proteins | sample 9270691 | NCBI WGS metagenome assembly JAEIGA01 (sample SAMN17057246, study PRJNA624740) | gut metagenome | biome: biome; isolation source: fecal sample | host: Bos grunniens | place: China: Xizang | collected 2019 | reverse complement strand
AGATGAGCGATTGCACCATCATAATCATAAGTCAACGCAATCTGCTCTGCCTCTGCAATCATCTCTTTTTTCTTCTGATGACGTAGTTCTTCTTCTCGAATTAACTGTTCCTGATAAGCTCGCTCTGCTTCTCTTTTTGCTCGCGCTTCTTTGATTTTAAAGGAAACTGCCACAGCAGCACCAATCACGATGCTGATTAATACAAAAAGTATACTGATTCGCATCATCAATGCTTGTCGACGTCTTTTTTTATTGCGGGCCTTTCTTTCATATGCTTGTCTTCTTAATTTATCTTCTTCTGCAATAGAAGGTTTTCTTCTATTTGTTGTATGTTTGTTGTTTGAATCTTCCATTTTTTGTACCTCCATAATCATATGAATTTTATTATAGCATGATTCCTCACAATTTCTACTGTTAATTCTTATTTTTTCTTGCTTTTTCAATTGCCTTTTCCACGTTTCAGTGCTACAATGGAAAGGCGTAATATTGAACGAAACGGGAGGAGTAATATGAAATTAGGGTACATATTATTGATTGTAGCACTTGTTTTAGCAGTTGTTTTGGTCGTTCTTTACTTTCTTGGAAGACGTCTTCAGAAAAAACAGGATGCAAGACAGGAACAGTTAGAAGCAGCAAAACAGAGCATTACAATGTTGGTTATCGATAAGAAACGCATGCGATTGAAAGATTCCGGTCTGCCTCAGTCTGTGATTGACCAGACACCAAAGCTGATGCGCCGTGCGAAACTGCCAATCGTAAAAGCTAAAATCGGTCCAAGGATTATGGTTCTGATTGCCGAAGAAAAAGTGTACGAAATGATTCCACTGAAAAAAGAAGTAAAAGCTACTGTAAGTGGTCTCTACATCACAGAAGTACGTGGTATGCGTGGTCCATTACCAGTTCCACCAAAAAAAGAAGGTTTCTTCAAACGTATGAAGAACAAAGTTGCGAAAAAAGACGCAGCAAAATAAGTAATCAATCTAAGCAAATCAAAAAGCAGATGCATTTGAGTTCCTCAAATCACCTGCTTTTTTGTTTTTCTGCTTTTTTGTCTTTCTAATTTTTTGCCACAATGTGCATCTGCATCTTACAATCTGCTATCGCATTTCCTGCCATTCCAAGCACATACTCTGCACAAACATTCATGCAAGAGTCCATCTCTTCTAACACAACCTGCTTTGTATCTAGCTCCATTTCTAACATTCCAAATGGTGTTTTATACAGGGTTGTATTTTTCTTTCCTTTTTCAAATATCATCGTGGTATGGATGGTTCCTTTTTTTCGCACTTCCATAAAATCCGTACGAATTTTCACCAAGTTCTGTGTGGTCTGTGTAAAACCTTCCATCGTTTCTTCATATAAAAGATAGTGGGTACCATTGCGAAAATAATATTCGCCCCCGACCATCAATTCAATCTCATCACCATGGTCATCTTCGGCGCGTTCTCTTAAAAGCTGCCAGGTTTTGATATGTATCAGTACTTCTTTTGTCATCTTAAAGCCTTCCTAAATTAGTATTCATCTAAGTTTACCTGCTGTGTTCTCTCCACATCATAAGGCAGAATGGTATTGGCAAAATTCGTAAATTTTTCTGCGGCATCACTCACAAAAAACTGATATGGAAATTCTTCCTCTACACTTCCTGGATTTAAAAGGTTCTTTTCTCTCAGTAATTCTTTTAATACCATAGAAGTTTCGTAGGCTGGATTTACCAAATGTACCTCTTCTCCCATAATATCACGAATCATCGCACGCAACAGCGGATAATGGGTACAACCCAGAATCAGGGTATCTACATGCTCATCCTGTAATTCTTTTAAATAACGACGTGCAACAATCTCTGTGACAGGGTCTTTTCTCCATCCTTCTTCTACCAGCGGAACAAACAACGGACATGGTTTTCCAATTACGGTAATCTCTGGGTCGATTTCCTGAATCAGTTCGGTATAAAGATTACTTTTGATGGTTGCTGTGGTGGCAATTACACCCACTCGTTTTCCTGTTGTTTCTCTGGCCGCAACCGTAGCACCTGGCTTTACTACACCAATAATTGGAATATCAATCTCCTTTTCCAATTCGTCTAATGCCAGCGCACTGGCTGTATTACATGCAATTACAATTGCTTTTACATTCTGTTTTCGCAAAAATTCTACAATTTCTCTAGAATAACGCACAATCGTTTCTTTTGACTTACTTCCGTATGGAACGCGGGCAGTATCACCAAAATATACAATTTTTTCCATAGGTAAATTTCTCATAATTTCTCTGGCAACTGTCAAGCCGCCAATCCCCGAATCAAAAACACCAATCGGTGCTCTAGCATCCAAATTCATACTCTATACTCCATTCTATTTAAAAATGCAAAGGTCAACAATTCAGAATCATTACTTTCATTCTACCTGTTCTCGCCAAATAATTCAAGTCCAAACAGTCGGAATCGAATTTTCGTTTTTTCTCTACGAAAGAGGAAATGGTAACTTTCTTCCGAAAGTACATGTTTTAATAAATTTTTGTCTTCCTCCGTCGCTACAGGTTTTATGGCACTAGAAAAACAAAGTCCTGGATAAAGCACACACCACCAATTGTGTCCTTTTGCCTCTCCAATCTGCACCCGCAGTGTATCGTAGGTTCCAGAAGGGAAAGTACAGTCTCCATAGGTAATAGCAGGAAACCAATCTCTCTCTAAAGAAACCGTAACAACCCTCTCTCCCAACATATTTTGTGCAATTTCTTCTATATTATATAGTTCTTGCTTGATGCAATCCATTGTCTCTTCCTTGGATTGTGCATCTTCTAGTATAGGTTTTAGATACTCGGAAACTGCATGTTTCACTCTCATCTTTTCCTCCTGGTCTTCTTTGGAATCGCTGTTTGCCAACACATGAAACCGTAAAATCTGCTCAGAAATCTCTCTTTGCATACGTTCCTCATTCCAAGTCTTCGCCACAAACAAAAACAACAGGCACCAGACAATCCCCTCAGCCACCAATATCATCCAATCTCTTTTTTTCATTATTTCCTCCAAGCATTTCTTTCTTAGAGGATTACCTTATTTTTTCTTTTAATACAATTTTTTCTTTCGAAACTTCCAACTCTGGAATGTTTTGCAACTCATTTTTATTATGCAGATTGCGATAAACCTGCATCAACGTTTGGGGGGATTTCTTATTTATTCGATTTTCATACAAGCCAATCAGATAATCCCCCAAAGACTCTATCTGTGTTCCATTTTTTTCAAATAATTCCTTCATCTGTTCGGTACAAAAAACATAAGGACTATTTCCCAAATCATGATTTTGCTCTAGTTCAAGCAAAATCGCCTGCATATGTTCCTTGTTAGCCAAAAGCTCTTTTCCAAACACCACTGCCTGCACATGCCCAATATCCAGATACAGCTCCTGTGAGGCATCATACATCGTTTGAATTTCTTGACTATTCTTGCCTTTTAAAACCAAGAGATTCGCATCTTGTTGAGAACCCGATTTTTCTTGCCCTGTACTTTTGGCTATATTTGCCATTGCAAGGTAAATCTCATACGAATCTCCTGTCCAATCAATTCCTAACACGAGTGGATAGGCTCTCTTTTCTGGCTCTACCATTTGACAACCCGACAACGTAAGCACCAAAGCCAAAATAAGTGCCACCACTGGCCATCTTCCGATGGAAATGTTTACTTTTTTCCACAACCAGCCACTATAAAAACAAATGCTTCCCATCGTAAACAACAACGCAAACAACATCACACTCAAAAAAATCAAATCCAGCCTTCTCACAAAATCACCTGGAAGTTTCACACCAGACATCAAATCCAACATCGGGTCTTGCAACGCATTGGCACCTTTTTCGCCAAAATACAAATACTGTAATACGATGCTAATACCCAGCCAGACACCCAGTTTCCCTACCATACGAAGCAAAAAAACATTTTTTATGCCATTCCTTTCTTCTTTGGTATCCCCAAACGGAAATAAAAAGGTCCCCGATAGAAAAATCAGCAACGTCAGTACATTTTTCCACAATGTTCCCCAGGAAAACTGCCAAAATCCACCAAAATCGAAACTCATCTTTCCTCCCTGTAAAAAGGAAAAGAAAAAGAACATCCCCACCAGTACACTTACCACAGGATAAGCAATTTGGGCAAATCGAGCCCGTTGCTCTATCTTGCTTCCCAAAGCCAATGATACCAACACAAACATCAAAATTGCCAGCCAATGTGGAAATCCTTGCAACATATATTCACTGACCAATCTGCCTGCTTGTACACTCACAAAAATCCCTGCAAGTATCAAAAAAATCTGATAAAAAAACACACGAAGTTTCGAAGTAAATCTCCTTGTTCTTCGTTTTAAGCATACCAAAAACAACCAGACGATGGGCATCGCAATCAGCAATGCGAAAATCCCCATTGCCCCTTGCAATTCTTTGCTTACAAAAAGTAACAATGGTGAGAAAAACACCAATTGATATTGACGTTCTATTTGCATCTGAGAAATTTTTTGATTTTCTCCTAACATTTACCCTCTTCCTTTCTTCTTCAAGCGGACTCTTTGGTTTCGCCTTGTAGTAATCGGGCGAAATTTCATGCGACGAAGTGGTGCGCGCAAGATACCATCTCCGTCTTTCATATCTTTTTCTCCCGATGAAAGTAGGTATGGAATACCAAAGCTTGACAAAGAAGTTAGATGTCCAAGCAGCAAAAAGGCCGCCACAACAAGTCCAAACATCCCAAAAAATCCTCCAAGCACAATAAATCCATATTTTATCAGACGAAATGCCGAGGCAAATTCTTCATTTGGAATGGCAAACGAAGTCAATGCACTGATTGCCACAATCACCACAGCCATCGGGCTGACCAAATTGGCGCTTACCGCGGCATCACCAATAATCAGACCTCCTACAATGCCAATCGTTCCACTTAAAGGTCCTGGCATACGCACTCCCGCCTCCCGAATCATCTCAAATGCCAGTTCCATACATAAAATTTCTAACAAAGCAGGAAACGGAACGCCCCTTCTGGCCTCTGCAAAAGATAACAAAAGATTCGTCGGCAAAATTCTTGTATGAAATCCTATCACCGCCAAATAAAATCCTGACAGCGAAACTGTCAAAATCATGGAGAGATAACGAATCACTCGTTGAAACGATGCAATCTCAAAACGATTATAACGGTCCTCACTGACACGAAGAAAATCAGGAAGTGTTGCAGGCAAAATCAATGCCATCGGAGAATTGTCACTTAGCACTACAATCCTTCCCTCTAAGATTTCCATAGCAGCCAAATCAGGTCGTTCCGTCGTCTGAAACTGCGGAAACGGCGATATCCAATCGGATTCTGCTAACTGTTCAAGTACCCCGCTATCCAAAACCCCATCGATTTCATACGCCTGTAAACGATTCTTTAAGCGTTCTAAAATCTCTGGATATTCCAATTCTTCCATATATATAAGCATCGCCATCGTATTAGAACGCACACCAACCTGCAATTCTTCTATTTTCAGACCTGTACTACGGATTCGCTTTCGAATCAAAGCTGCATTTTCTTTGACATTTTCCCCAAAAGCCTCATTCGAACCTCTGAGTACTTTTTCCGAATTTGCCGTCGAAAGAGAACGCTTTGGATAACCCTTGCTTCCGATTTTGATGATATGATCAAATCCATCTACCATAAGAATCAGATTGCCTGCCAACATTGCTGCCATACCTTCTTCTTTCGTCGCCAAAGGATAGGCATCAGAAATCCCAAGTTCATTTTTTCGCAAAACCTGCCAGACTTCTTCCTTCGAACTTACCTGCAAATGCATCATCATTCTTCCAAGCATGGATTCTTCCAGCATCATATTGCCGACGGCAACCTCCAGATAAACTGCCAGACAGGCAATCTGCCCTTCTCTTCCAAGATAAAACGTCTGAAATTTGATATCTGCACAATTTTCACATTGTGTCTTAAACCATGTCATATTTTCCTGTAAATTCACAGACACTTTTTGCTTCATGATTCCTCTCCTGTTCGTTTCACATCCATTCCCATCTAGCATACCCAAACTTCCACCTAAAAATGCAAAATGGCGGTAAGAATTTCTTCTTACCACCATCTAAAATCTTTATTCTTTATTCAAACTTCTTCGGATAGCTTTCTGCTGATTTTGAATATGAACACCAATCGCTTCCACAGCACCCTTGCTATCACGTCTTGAAAGCGCCTCCCACAATACAAAATGTTCTTCGCAAAGACTTTCTCGACATTCTTCGTCTTTTAAATATTCTACACGATAACGATACATCTGCTCACGAATGTTGTTAATAATCTGCACCAATCTCTGGTTATGTGTTCCGCTGTAAATAATCTCATGCACCTTAACATCTGCCTCTGCTAACACAGCCAGATCATCGTTTTCAATCTTTTTCTCAAATTCCTTTACTGCATCATACAGAGCATTTAATTCCTCATCTGTCATGCGTTCACAAGCAATACGAACTGCCAGTTCTTCCAGGCCAAGACGTACTTCCAACACATCATTCAAGTCCTGAATGGTAATCTGTGCCACCTGTGCACCTTTTCTTGGAACCATAATGACCAGACCCTCAAGTTCTAACATACGAATCGCTTCTCTCACAGGGGTACGGCTCACACCTAATTGATTTGCCAAAGCAATTTCCATCAGACGCTCCCCTGGTTTTAATTCTCCACGCAAAATCGCCTGACGAATATTATTAAATACAACATCACGCAATGGCAAATATTCATTCATTGTCACCTGAAAATCACTCGTCATCACTTCCACCCCCTACGTTAAAAGGAGCTGTCAGGAAAATCTGTTTTACCAGCCCACTCTCTTTTAATTTATCGTATGCGCACTGAGCTTTTTCTCTGTCATCAAAAATACCAAACACTGTCGGTCCGCTTCCACTCATCATCGCATTTACCGCACCATGTTCCATCATATAGTCTTTGATTGGCTGAATCTCTGGAAATGCAGGAATCGTCACTGTTTCAAGCACGTTGCCCATACGTTCTGTAATTCCATACAAATTTCCTTCGTTTAAAGCCTGCACCATTCCATCAATATCCGGATGCCATGTATGTTCATTTAATTTCAAATTTTTATATACAAATGGTGTTGAAACGCTGACCTCTGGTTTTCCAATTAAAATATAACATGCTGGCATCGGTGCCAATGGCGTCAAAATTTCACCAATTCCCTCTGCCAAAGCAGTTCCTCGCATCACACAATAAGGTACATCTGCTCCAATTTTTACACCCAGTTCCATCAACGCTTCCTGTGTCAACCCTAAGTCAAATAACTGGTTCACACCTACTAAAGTCGCTGCAGCATCGGAACTTCCGCCTGCCATACCTGCAGCAACAGGAATTACTTTCTCTAAATGTATTTTGATTCCTTTTTTTACATCAAATCGGTCCATCAATAACTTTGCAGCTTTATACACGAGATTATTTTCGTTCGTCGGAATAAAACTAAGATTTGTCGTCAAATAAATTCCTGGTTCTTCCGTTACTTCCATATCAAGTTGATCGAAAATCTGAATTGTCTGCATGATCATCTTTACATCGTGATAACCATCTTCTCGTCTTCGAACAACATCCAATCCAAGATTTACTTTTGCATATGCACGTAATTTCATACACTTGCCTCCTCCTATGGTATTTTGTACTTTGTATACAATTCTAGTAGTTCTATCTTACTATGTTTTTTTTCAAAAATCAACTATTATCAAATCGTATCTGTTTTCTTTACTATAAGTAAAGGCTTCCACACTTCAGGTTCTTCTTCTGTTAATTCATTCATTTTCTTAATTTCTTCTACCGTCGTATAAAATTTCTTAGCTACATCCCACAAAGTATCCTGTGGCTGTACAATATAGCAGACAATTCCTGGCATCTGCTCTAATTTTTCCATATCCAGATCCTGTTCCGTAATCTGCGTAATCAAGTTCTCTTTCCATTGGCGCAAAACAACCACATCAAGATTTAGCAAGGCTCTTACTTCGATTTCATTGCTATCTAACATCGTCGTCAACAATTGGTCAATCCCTGCTCTCATCTGATACACACAGTCATTTCCAATGCCGTCCGCCTCGAGAACCCTGGAAAATGGCAATGCCGTTTCCACCGAATAAAATGGCATCTCATCATCACTGATACAATATAAAATACGAAGCGACAAAATTCCATCCACGCGCATTCCATTTTCCACCAAGGTCACATGGTCAATTTTTACTTCACCTTCACTGTGACAGACCTGCAAAATCTTTCCCTGTGCTTCTAAAATCGGTATTCTGTCATGGATTCTGCATTTTGCATCGTTTTTAATCAACAAATGCTCCAGATTTTGCTCTTTTCGAACGAAAACACATTCCTTTTGTGGCGTATATACATCGACGAGAAGAGATTCCTCACTCTCCTGATAGAGTTTCATGTCTAGTTCCAACACCCAATCCAACTGAATCTTTCGCTCTTCCCCATCTTCATCTGCTTTCACTTCCAGATTCGTCTGCTGCATAGAAGTTTCCACATACGGAATCATATTCGATTTACACCCCACACAGCTAACCTCTCCCGAAAACGGTGCCACACGTTCTAACCACTGTAACGGATTATTGTCCTCCTCCGCATATAAAATAAATAAGAATAATTCACCTTTTACATAAATCTTGCCTTCCTCGGCTCTTGCTTCTAACCCTCTTACCTCAAGGTCTGACCATAAAATCTCACGAATATTTGGCATATTTGACGCAAGCGTAAACTCCTCTTTCTTACGCATCGTATCTTTTTTATGTACCCCTAAAGAGGTCAAACGAACCTTACGACGCTTTTCCGATACATCTAAGTTCCCCTTCCACTGAATCGGAAACGGAACTTGTGCAATCTCATCAATCAATGCCGAAAATTCTACGATTGCCTTCACATTGAGTTTACGTGAATTAATAATATGAAGCGACAAATCCTCAATTTTCCATTTGACGCTCACCTTATCTCCATTTTCAATATCCTTCAAAAATAAACTTTCATCGATTGCGATTTTTCCCTCTAAACTGCACACCTGATGCTGTGGAGTATCTGCCACATACAAAAGGCGAAACCAAAGGAAACCGCGGATTCGGGCTTTTCCATCAATAACCTGTACTTCTTCTATGTGTATGTCACCTTTTTTCTGAATCATACGATAAATATCTGGCTTGACATCTGGCACATTAAAATCCTCATCTAAGGTCATCTGATTGATTGCTTCACTTTTCTTCTGCAACATCTGAATATTTTTCTGAATCAATTCCAAGGCAAGCTTCCCCCTAATCAAAAATTATTTTCTTATCCCTTGCTTCCATTTTCACCACAAGAATCGGACACGACATCACATCCTGTCGTTCTTTGGAATTATCTGGTCCAATCAAATTGGTTTTTATATGCACCTCATCCTCTGTTTCCTTTACATACTCTACTTGTATGCTGTGTCCTCCCGTACTTTGAATCCCATATCCTTTTACCAAATAAAGATTTTCCTGACACAAAAAAGAAACCTGAAATTTTTCCTGACGTTTTTGTTCAATAAATTCTTGAATTTCTTTTGGATAATCGGCTTTTTTTACTACCGTATAATCCACAGGCGTTCCTTCCTCTGTTTTTTGACGCATCATGCCACATCCAACAATACTAAGTGCCAAAAAAGCAATCATTCCTAAAAAAATAAATCTTCTTCCCAACGGTTTCTCCTACAACTTACGTTCATCACATTTATTTTATGTGGATTTTTTTGGAAGATTCCTGTATAATAGTTATATATTTAGACAAATTATTTATTGAAGGAGATGACCTTATGATACGTTTTATTCTTTGTTGTATTATCATTGGAGGATTTTTAATTTTAGGCAGTCCATTGCTTCTCATCGAATGGCTCATTGGTAAATTTAGTCCCCGCGCCAAGGACATCAGTTCTCTGCGCATCATTCAGGGAGTTTTTCATCTGCTCATCTGGATTACAGGAACAAAAGTAACCGTCATTGGCGAAGAAAACATTCCAACCGACCATCCTGTTTTATATGTCGGAAACCATCGTAGTATGCTCGACATTATTTTAACTTATGTGCGTACCAAAGGTTTGATGGGATTCGTTGCTAAAATCGAAACAAAAAAAGCTCCTCTGTTTTCAAACTGGATGAGCAACCTGCATTGCCTCTTCCTTGACCGAGACAACATCAAAGAAGGTTTGAAAACCATTCTTGCAGGTATTGAAAAAATAAAATCTGGCATTTCCATCTTTATTTTCCCAGAAGGAACCAGAAACCGCGCGGAAAGTGATTTGGATTTGCTTGAGTTTCATGAAGGAAGCTTTAAACTTGCAACAAAAAGCGGATGTCCAATTATTCCAGTTTCCATCAACAACACATGCAGTATTTTCGAAAAACAATTTCCAAAGATTCGCCCTGCACATGTTGTAATCGAATATGGAAAACCAATCATTCCTTCTGAACTTTCCAAAGAAGACCAGAAACATCTGGGAAGATACACAAGAGAGATTATTCTTGAAACCTTAAAGAAAAACGAAGCATTGTTATAATTTTTATAGCAAAAAAGTCCACCTATCGAAAATGATAAGTGGACTTTTTTATTATTGTAATGCTTTTACAATTTTATCAAACTGCATAAAGTGAGAAGCTTTTACTAAAATCGTATCGTTCTCTTTCACCAGTTCATTCAATTTTCCAAGAACCTCATCTAAAGTATCCAAATGAATAATCTCTAAGTTATTTCCTGCTTCCTTAGAGCGAAGGCTCGCTGCTTTTGCCATCTCTTCGCAAAGTTTTCCTACGCAAATCAATTTATCGATACCACAATCTCCTGCAAAAGTTCCAACCTGTGCATGCAGTTCTTTCTCTGTGACACCAAGTTCACCCATATCCCCAAGAATTGCAACTTTACGTCCCAATGCATCTTTCATAATCTGCAAAGAGGCTTTCATAGACATTGGGTTAGCATTGTAGCAGTCGTCTACAATCGTATACTTGTCTGTCTCAATGATATTGAAACGGCCACTCACTGGCTGTAATTTTTCAATACCACGTTTGATTTCACAAAGTTCCATACCATACGCAAGACCTACTGCGGTTCCTGCTAATGCATTGTAAACCATGTGAATACCAGGAATTGGAACTACCACGTCAAAACTTCCCTTTGGAGTGTGAATGCAGCAGAAAATTCCTTTCAGACCTCTGCTCTCTACTTGATCTGCATAGAGAGGATAGTCTGGGTTCATGCCAAAAAATGTTGGAGTTTTACCCTGTACTTCCGAAACAGTGGCTAACTTATCGTCATCTCCATTTAAGATAACGTTCGCATTCTCTTTTAAGTGGTCAAATACTTCTGTTTTTGCTTTTAATACACCATCTCTGTCTCCCAAATTTTCCAAATGACAGGTTCCGATGTTTGTAATCACGCTTGTATTTGGTCTTGCAACAGCTGCTAAGCGATGCATTTCATTAAAATCGCTGATTCCCATTTCCAAAATCGCAATTTCATCGCCCTCACGAAGACGAAATACTGTAAGTGGAAGTCCTAACTCATTGTTAAAGTTCCCCTGTGTCTTCAATACTTGATATTTTTCAGCCAAAACAGTAGCAATCATTTCTTTAGTACTTGTTTTACCAACGCTTCCTGTAATTCCAATGACTGGAATCTGAAGCTGATCCAGATAAAATGCTGCTAAATCTTTGACAGCCTGTAAAGAAGATTCTACCTTAATATATGGGTATGCCACTTCACCTAAATCCTTCTCGCTCAAAGTACAAAGTGCACCATTTGCCATAACCTGTTCTATAAAGTTATGTCCATCTACTCTTGCTCCAACGATTGGTACAAACAGACAATCTGCTTCTACTTTTCGGCTATCGGTTGTAACTGCAGAGATTTCTTTGTTTTTCCATTCGCTGGCACCTACATATACACCATTACAAGCCTGTGCAATATGCTCTAAGGTAAGATTTTTCATACTGATAACTCCTTATGCGTTATATTTCTTCAAAGAAATATGAATCAAATTTTCACAAAGTGTTGGATAGTCAATACCAAGTGCAGCTGCTTCCTGTGGAAGAAGGCTGGTTGGTGTCATACCTGGAAGTGTGTTTGCTTCCAGACAGTACATATCTCCATTTGGTTTCATCAAAAAGTCCAGACGGCAGTAGGAATGGATACCAAGTGCTTTTGCACCCATCTCTGCAAATTTCTGCATACGCAGAGTCTGTTCTTCTGTCAAGTCTGCTGGACAAGTCTCTACTGCTGCTCCAGCGGAATATTTGTTCTTATAATCATAGAAACCAACCAATGGTGCAATCTCAATAACTGGATATGCTTTGTCATCTACCACACCTACGGAAAATTCTCTACCTTTGATATATTCTTCTACAACAACCTGATTTTCGTATGTAAATGCATTTTTCAATGCTTCTTCATATTCCTGCTGATTGTGTGTAATATATACACCAACACTAGAACCTCCACAACAAGTTTTTACTACAACTGGAAATTCCAAACCATAGTCTGCCAGATTGGTTGTGCATGCTCCATTTACCAGTTCTACACCCATAGGTGTTGGAACACCACTCACACGAAACATTTTCTTTGCAATTCCTTTGTCCATTGCCATAGCACTGCTTAAATATCCAGCACCTGTATAACGAATACCATTTAAGTCAAACGCAGCCTGAACTTTACCATCTTCTCCATTTGCTCCATGCAATGCTAAGAATACAACATCTGCTTCTTTACAAAGTTTCATTACATTTGGTCCGAAGAATCCACGACCAGATGCCACAGCTTCTTTTAACTGGGAATTAAAACTTTTGATATATTCTGCTTCTTTTTCCACATCATAACATTCGGTAAAGGCATCCTCTACGTTGATGTTTTCTTTTCCAAAAAATACGTCTACTAAAATTGCCAAATGTCCCTTAGAACGAAGTGCTTTGCACACATTTGTTCCTGAAACGATAGAGACATCTCTTTCTGTACTGGTTCCACCCGCTAATACAACAATCTTCATATTTGCTCTCCTTTAATTCATCTTTTCTATGTTAAGTCTTAAAGTTTAACTTCTAATACGTTTTACTTCCTATTTCTTTAGTATACCACAACTGCGGTTCCAACGGATACTGCCTTATAAATTTTTTCTGCATTATCATGTGGTGTATTGATACAGCCATGAGAACCATTGGTCAGATAAATCTTACCGCCAAAGTTAGAACGCCAATCGGCATCATGGATTCCCACACCTCCATTAAATGGCATCCAAAAGTCTACATGTGACGCATAATCTTCACCCCTTAAGATACGGTCTGTCTGTTTTGCATCAATCGCCCAAACACCACCCTTTGGAGTTGCACGACCTTCTTTGGATAAATCTCCTGTAACAACAGGAGTATCTACAATCAACTCTCCATCTTTATAACACCACATACGCTGATCATCGATGCTGATTTCAATGTAGGTACCACCAAGGTCATTGGTCGCACGACTCTTTGCAGAATAAGTATATACTGGCTCCATCGTTGCTTCTTTTCCTTCTTTGATAGCCGCTACCAATTCCTCTACAGTAGTCTTCTTTTTGATAACCCAGCCGTAATCTCCACCTTTTAAGGTAACAGTTTTTCCCAAAGATGTCTGAAATTCACGTTTTCTTCCAAAAGTATCGTATTTATTTTTCAAAGTCTGGACATATTCGCCTGCTTTGTCTTCATTTACCTGCCAAACGCCTTCTGCATCTTTGTAAAGCCAATCTTTAATAACCAACGCATCTACAACCTCTGTACGATCTTCAAAATCGTATGTAATATTGGTTTTTAAGAAATGGTTCAACTGATTCATATCTGCATTTAAAGTTTCATCGTCCTGATAAATCGCAGGTGTTTTGTAACATTCTAATTCTTCCAAATCAATTTCTGTTTTACATTCTTCAAGCGCTGAAGCTACGACTGCTTTTACTTTTTCTGTATCCAAAGCATTTCCCATAACTTCTGGAACGATTTCATAGTACATTCCACAATCTTTCAAATATGCATCTTGTGGCTGTACCTGATTTTCTTCTTTATAATATTTCATATCCCACAACAAAAGTTCAATCTGATTTTCGTTGTAGGTATATTCTGTTGCAATGTTTAATTTTTCAATCTGAGTAAAAGAAATCAGCCATTTCCATGGATTCTGGTCTTCTAACAACTTATCTACACTACCGTCATCTATATACTTCATGCCCAAATCTTTACCGATAATGCTCTCTTTTACCGAACTTCCGTCTTCTGCATCCTTAAACTGAATCACAAGTTCATACTCATCAATCTGTTTTTGCAGCAGTTCTTTTACTTCATCTACCGTCTTGCCTTCACAAGAGATACCATTCATTTTTGTTCCACTAAAGAATTTATCCTTATAATAGAACGCTCCCCCCACGTAAATACCTGCTACTGCCACAGCAAAGGTGCTCAAAGCAATCAAAAGCGTTGTTTTTGCTTTTTTTCCTTTTTTCTTTTTAACTTTTTTGTTAACATTTTCTTCTGTGCCTTGTGCAGCACTCTCTTGTTTTTCCATCTTGCTACTCCCCCTTATGATAAGCTAAGCTACACGCTCCATTTTATTTTAACACTGAATGAAATAATGGTAAAGGCTTTTTTCGGATTCCTGCATTTTTGTAAGTAAATTGAAATAAGGTTGAATTTATGACCTTGCTTGTGTTATGCTAGAGGCAGTGATAAGAAATTTTAATACTTTTTTATAAGAAAGGATTCTATAAATTATGTGGATTGCAGATGGATGGAAAGATTATGAAGTGCTTGACACTTCCAATGGTGAAAAATTAGAGCGTTGGGGCGACTATATTCTGGTTCGTCCAGACCCACAAGTAATTTGGGATACACCAAAGAAACTTCCTGGTTGGAAGAAAATGAATGGACATTACCACCGCAGTGTCAAAGGTGGAGGGGAATGGGAATTTTTTAACCTGCCAGAACAGTGGACCATCAATTATAAAGATTTGACATTTAACTTAAAACCATTTAGTTTCAAACATACAGGTCTGTTCCCAGAACAGGCAACCAACTGGGATTGGTTTGGAAATAAAATTCGTAACGCAGGACGTCCTATCAAAGTTTTGAACTTATTTGCTTATACAGGAGGTGCAACTTTGGCTGCTGCCGCTGCAGGTGCTTCTGTCACTCACGTTGACGCCTCAAAAGGGATGGTAGGCTGGGCAAAAGAAAATGCTGCTTCCTCTGGCTTACAGGACGCATCCATTCGTTGGATTGTAGATGACTGTGTAAAATTCGTAGAAAGAGAAATTCGTCGTGGCAACCGTTACGATGCCATTATCATGGACCCTCCTTCTTACGGTCGTGGACCAAAAGGTGAAATCTGGAAAATCGAAGAAGCGATTCATCCATTGATTAAATTATGTACTCAGGTACTTAGCGATGACCCTCTCTTTTTCTTGATTAACTCCTACACAACCGGATTGGCTCCTGCTGTTCTTACCTATATGATTGCAACCGAATTAAAACAGTTTGGTGGTCATGTAGAATCACAGGAAATCGGGCTTCCAGTAAGTTCAAACGGACTTGTACTTCCTTGTGGAGCTTCTGGACGCTGGGAAAAATAAGTATTATAAAATAAGAAAAAACTGACACCCAATCAACGGAATCTGGGTGCCAGTTTTTTTTATTATGATATTTATTTTTCGTATGCTCCGATAATTTCTGCAATGTATACGATATGATGATCTCTGGTTGGATACCATTTCTCATCGTCTTCTTTACAAAGGAAGTTTTCTGGTTTAATGCAGTCACGATACAGTTTCTTACATACCAAAACCTGTGTTGCTTCTTCAAAAGCAGGCTGTCCATCGACATATGCTATATGCAACCCAGACTGTTCGATTTTATCTGGAACATCTTTTCCTGAAATTCTTCCCAGATATCCCATTTCTTTTTTGTAATCTCCACCAAAGAAAGACAGTGTAAAGGTATCACTTCCATCTACAAATTCTCTTGTATAGCGCTGTGGACGAATGTAAACGGTTGCAACATTTTTTCCCCAGATAACACCAAGACCACCCCAGGACGCAGTCATGGTATTTACTTTTCCATCACATTCTGCAGTAATCAGCATCCATTCTGTTCCAATCTTGGTAAATGGCTGCATATCCATTGTTTTTACTTCTACTTTATTCATAATATTTCCTCCAATTTCCACAATTTAATTTGACAAATTTCACTTTCTATTATATGCTTTAAAGGATTAAAGTCAAGGAGTATGTCAAAATGAATATTTTATTAAAAATTATATCTGTTGTATGTAATTTTCTATGGGGTGACTTAATTACAATTCCACTCCCTGGAGGTTCCTCTATTGGAATTTCTCTTTTGGTACTGATTCTTGTACCTACTGGTATTTATTTTACCATTCGCACCAAGTTTCTTCCTATTCGTTGTTTTCCAGAGATGATTCGCGTAACACTGGAAAAACAGCCTAGCGACAAGCGTTCTGGAATTTCTGGTTTTCAGGCATTGGTTGTTTCCACTGCAACTCGTGTTGGTATGGGAAACATGGTTGGTGTTGTTGCTGCAATTGCTGCTGGTGGCGCAGGTGCAGTATTTTGGATGTGGGTAACTGCATTGATTGGTTCTTCTACTGCATTTATCGAAGCAACCTTAGCTCAGTTACATAAACAAGAAGACCCTCTCTATGGTGGATACCGCGGAGGTCCTGCTTACTACATCCACAATTTCTTTGCTAAAGATAAGACAAAACGTTACAGCATTCTTGCTGTATTATTCGCACTGTCTGGTCTGCTTTGCTGGTGTGGTGTCAGCCAGGTAATTAGTAACTCTGTTTCCGATGCATTCTACAATGCATTTGAAATTCCACCAATTGCTTCTACTATTTTCTTAGTAGCTTTGAGTGCCATCATTGTATTAAGAAAGAACGCAACCGTTAAGGTTCTTGATATTGTTGTTCCTGTTATGGCTGCTTTCTACTTTGTAATTGCTATTTTTATTATCGTTAAAAACATTGGTCTGATGCCTTCGGTATTAGGAAACATTGTAAAGGATGCCTTCGGACTTCGTCAGGTAGCAGCTGGTGCTTTCGGTGCCGCATTAATGAACGGAGTAAAAAGAGGTTTGTTCTCAAACGAAGCTGGTTCTGGTTCTGCTCCTTGTGCAGCCGCTGCAGCTGATGTTGACCATCCAGCAAAAGCTGGTCTATTTCAAGCCTTTGGTGTATTTATCGATACCATCGTTATCTGTAGTTGTACTGCATTTATCATGTTGTTAGCTCCAGAAAGTTTACTGGAAGGTTTGTCTGGTATGGCTCTGTTGCAGACAGCAATGGATTATCACTTTGGTAAAATCGGGGTTATTTTCATTGCCATTGCACTGTGGCTCTTCAGTTTCTCAACATTTATCGGATGTCTGTATTATGCCCGTTCCAACGTAGCGTATCTGTTTGGTGATAACTGGAAATCACAGACAGCATACAAGGTTCTTGCATTGGTTATGTTATTCATCGGTGGTCTTGCAGCTTATACTTTCGTTTGGGATTTGGGTGATATTGGAGTTGGTCTGATGACTGTATTCAATATTATTGCTATTCTCCCAATGGGAAAACAGGCTTTGGATTCCTTGAAAGATTACGAAGCAAAGAAAAAGTCTGAAAAATTAGATTGATTTGTTTCTGCATACAAAAAGGTGCTGGTTTGAAAATAATTTCCAAACCAACACCTTTTTTTGAGTTTATTTATTTTCCTGTGGCTGTACAACTAAATTTACATTATCCAAACCTGTCAGGTTGATATTGCGGTTTACCTGTGCATCATAGGAGTCTGCATTGATGATATCAGCCAAATCAATACCTGTGGCTTCTTTCATGCTTTCCATCACTTTTGCCATCACAACTGGTACATTCGATGCAACCTGGCTAACGCCATTTCCACCGTCTCCGCCACCGATAATCGTAATCTTATCAATCTGTCCCAGAGGTTCTGCAACTTTTGCTGCGATTTCTGGAAGAACACGAATCATCATTTCCGCAACGGCTGCTTTATTATATTTTGCATACGCTTCGGCTTTCTTTTCCATTGCTTCCGCTTCTGCCAGACCTTTTGCCTGAATTGCTGCCGCTTCCGCTTCACCGACTGCACGAATACCCGCCGCTTCCTGTTCCTTCGCGTAACGCTCTGCTTCTGCCTGTGCTTTTCTTGCTTCTGCTTCTCTTTGCGCTTCGAACTGACGAGCTTCCGCATCTTTCTGACGCTGATACAAAATCGCATCTGCTTTCTGCTGTGCCGCATATTTGTTTGCTTCCGCCTGTTTCTTAACTTCTGCTTCCAAAGCCTGCTCTTTTACAGCAACTTCTTTCTGTTTCAATTCAATTTCTCGTTCCTGACGAGCGATGTTTGCATTTGCAGTTGTAATCTCAATCGTTTTACGCTGTTCTTCTCGCTGGATTTCGTAAGCCGCATCCGCCATAGCTTTCTTGGTATCAGCATCCATCTGAAGTTCAGAACGTTTGATTGCAAGTTCGTTTTGTTTCTTTGCAATCTCAGTCTGCGCTGCTACCGCTGCATCGTTCGATTCTTTATCTGCTGCAGCCTGAGCAACTTTAATATCACGTTCACTTTCTGCACGAGCAATCGCTGCTGCTTTTTTAATCTTAACAATATTATCAATACCAAGGTTTTCAATAACTTCATTTCCATCTACGAAATTCTGAACGTTAAAGCTGATAATATCAAGACCCATCGCTGCAAGGTCTGGCTCTGCGTTTTCTTTTACTAACATCGCAAATTTCTGGCGGTCAGAAACCATTTCTTCCAGTTTCATCTTACCAACGATTTCACGAACGTTACCTTCCAATACTTCTCTTGCTACGCCTGCTATGTACTCGGTCTGTTTGTTCAAGAAGTTTTCTGCTGCCAGACGCAATTTTTCTGGCTCATTACTAATTTTTACGTTAACGGTTGCATCCACATTGATGTTGATGTAGTCCGCAGTTGGAACTGCATTGCTTGTTTTTACATCAATTGGAATCAGGCGAAGATTCAACTTATCGAGACGTTCAATAAATGGAATACGGATACTCGCTTTTCCGATTACGATTTTGGATTTCTTTTTCAAACCAGAGATGATGAAGGCTTTATCTGGTGGAGCCTTTACATAACTGAGTACGAAGAATACCACAATCAATGCAAGAACAAAAACTACAATAATAGGTGCTAAACTATTTGGCATAAGAATACGCTCCCTTCCTTTTTGATATATGAATCCATTATATACTAATTTTTCCAAAAAAGAAATGATTTTTTAACTTTTTTCAGATAATATATCTTTCTAAAATCATTTGACATCTCCCATATAATATGGTTAAATATACATATGAACACTTATTCATATATTCATTCAATTATCGGAGGTATTTCTATGAAGCACCATGACGAACATTGCACATGCGGACACGAGCATTCTCACGAACATCATCATGAAGAACATTGCTCTTGCGGGCATGAGCATGCCCCTACATATATCGCCCCTAAAAACTTGTCTGGAAAACGTCTTGTCTTCCTTTTGGAAAATCTCGGTTGCGCCCACTGTGCTGCCAAGATGGAAGAAAAAATCAATAAACTCCCTGAAGTTCAGTTTGCTAGTATTACCTTTGCAACGAAACAGTTAGCGGTTATTAGCGAACATGCAGAACAAGAGCTTCAGGAAAAACTTCAGGAAATTTGCGCATCAATCGAATCTGAAGTAAAAGTAATCAAGAAAGAACGACGAAACATTTCAGCCAACGATAGCACACAGGAACCTGAGGATAAATGGGAACTTCCATCGATTCTTCTTGGATGTGGACTGTTTTTGGGTGGAATCCTTACGAAAACTCTTACTCTCGAAGAAATATCCTTTGTCCTGTTTTTGATTGCTTACTTGATTTTGGGAAGCAAAGTCTTATGGACTGCCCTCAAAAACATCCTTCGTGGACAAATTTTTGATGAAAATTTCCTTATGAGTATTGCCACCATCGGAGCATTTACAATCCACGAATATCCAGAAGCGGTTGGCGTCATGTTATTTTACCGTATCGGAGAATATTTCGAAGAAAAAGCAGTGGAACGAAGTCGAAGTCAGATTATGGAAACACTTGACCTTAGACCTGAAGTGGTTCAAGTAATACAAGGCAAGCAAGTCCTGACGATTCCTGCCGAAGATGCCATGATTCATGATGTATTGCTAATTCGTCCAGGGGATAGAATCCCGCTAGACGGTACCATCATCGAGGGTGAAAGTCAGTTAGATACTTCTCCTATCACTGGCGAACCAGTTCCTGTATCGGTAAAAGCTGGCGATTCCATTTTCTCAGGCTGCGTAAATACCTTTGGGCAGTTGAAACTTCGTGTTGAAAAAACACTCGACGAATCTATGGTTTCTCGAATTTTGGACTCTGTCGAAAATGCCGCTGCCAGCAAACCAAAAATCGATAAATTTATTACTCGTTTTGCAAAAGTTTACACCCCTTGCGTGGTACTGATTGCACTTGCGACTGCCATTCTTCCATCACTTATCACACAGAATTGGAATTATTGGATTTATACAGCGCTTACCTTCCTTGTTATGAGTTGTCCATGTGCTTTGGTTCTTAGCGTTCCATTGGCATTTTTCTCAGGAATTGGTGCTGGTTCTAAGAAACGTATCTTATTTAAAGGCGGACAGTCTATGGAAGTTTTAAAAAATATCGGTGCTGTTGTCTTAGATAAAACAGGTACTTTGACCGAAGGAAACTTCAAATTACAAAGTGTCGTTTCCACGAGTCACTATTCTAAAGACCAAATTCTTGCCCTGTGTGCAGGATGTGAGGAACACTCCACCCATCCGATTGCTGTTAGCATTTTATCGGCTGCCAGAGCAAAAAACTTGGCATGGATTACACCTGATTCCGTTGAAGAAATCGCAGGTTATGGAATCGTAGCAAACACTTGTGGAATGAAACTTTTGTGTGGTAATCGTAAACTTTTAGAAAAATATGGAATTGAAATTCCTGCCTTACAAGAACACACTTATGGAACAGAAGTATTTTTAGCAGTAAACCATACCTTTATCGGATACCTTCTGATTTCTGACACAATAAAAAAAGATGCCAAAACAGGCATCTCTCGATTAAAAGAAATGGGGCTTCACACCGTCATGCTGACAGGGGATTCCCAAGACAGTGCCAACGCCGTTGCAAATGAGACTGGAATTACAGAAGTGTATGCAAAATTACTTCCACAAGACAAACTGGAAATCCTTGCTAAAATTCGTCAAAAACATGGTGCAGTTATGTTTATCGGGGACGGAATCAACGATGCGCCTGTACTTGCTGGTGCCGATATTGGCGCCGCAATGGGTTCTGGTGCTGATGCTGCAATTGAGGCTGCCGACGCTGTGTTTATGACTTCCTCCGTAGATGCCATTGCCGAATCCATCACAATCGCCCGCGAGGTAAATGCCATTGCCATTCAAAATGTCGTATTTGCACTCACCGTCAAAGGTATTGTTATGATTCTTGGACTGCTTGGGCATGCAAATATGTGGATGGCAGTATTTGCAGACTCTGGCGTTGCCATGATTTGCGTACTAAATTCTATTCGTATGTTATATAAAAATAAAAAATAGGAAATAAAAAATCTGGAAGCCTCCAATGACCTCCAGATTTTTTATGTTTTTAAGCACCTTCTTGTAGTGCAGATAGCCTGTTAACCACTCATTCTATCAAATCGTTCTGTTTTCTGCGATAACCTGAAAACAAGAGTTTAAATAAATCACATGCGACACTGCAATAATCGCACTTCTTAACATTTTCTTCTCAAAAGAAGACGTTACCCCCACATCTTCCACCGACTCTTTCAGACCAAACTGGAACTGCAAAAAATTTTCCAATTCCTGACAAAAATAGTCATAAGCCACCTGGTCGGTATAGACTTTTACCTGCCTGCAAAACAACTCGTTGATATTCTCCAGCGACACCACATTTTTCAAAATCGCAATTACAATCAGATGAATGACCTGATTTGCATCATATTGCTTTTTGACGGGACTTGCCACCAATCCTTTCTTTACATAATTACTAATCATCGAATTTGTAATCTCAATATATCCCAAAGGCTCTAGGACACTGTTGATATATCGCGTAACTTGTTCCAGATACAATCCCATGTTTGGCACCTCTTTGTAGCGAGGCAGGTGAAATTTCGCTATCGAGTCTGCCATTT
>JAEIGA010004208.1_pt1 | contig 22298 bp, 22 predicted proteins | sample 9270691 | NCBI WGS metagenome assembly JAEIGA01 (sample SAMN17057246, study PRJNA624740) | gut metagenome | biome: biome; isolation source: fecal sample | host: Bos grunniens | place: China: Xizang | collected 2019 | reverse complement strand
CTCATGACTCTGACTTGCGCCCTGCTCTGCGGCGCCTGCATGGGTACCGAGCCCCAGCCTGCAGCTCAGGCCGGGACTGTAGCAGCAGCATTACAGTCCCCTGAAGCAGTTTACATTACAGAAGCCAGGCCGGACACATCGGCGCGCTTCTACATTTACCTGTGCTCCGCTTCCTGGTGTGCACCCTGCCGCGCTATCATGCCGAAAGTTGTGGAGCAGTACCCCGCCATTAAGCAAGCCGGCGGTGAACTCATTCTTCTTTGCTTCGACAGCACACCGGAAGGGGGTAGAAAATACGTCAGCAAATACAACGCAAAATTTCCCGCAATGATGAACAGCTCCTGGGCTGTCTCCAAGACCGGGCTTCCCGGCTACAAAGCTCCGCGTGGCATTCCTCATGCTGTCTTTGTAGCTAAGGATGGCAAAGTACTTCATGCCGGACACGGAGCCTCTGTTCTTGGCTGGCACGAGATTGCCGCCAAACTCAAGTAAAATCTGCAAAAAAGTAACATACATGAAAGCAGCCGGAGACATATCCTCCGGCTGCTTTCATGATAACAGGCGGGATGAATGCTCAACAGGCAGAGGCCACCACGCCGTCGCGGATAATGAGGGTGCGGTCACCGCGTGCTGCAATCTCAGCATCGTGTGTTACCGTTACCAGAGTCTTGCCCCCCTCCTCTGCGAGACCGAACAGCAAATCAAGAATCTGGTTGCCATTGCGAGAGTCCAGATTACCGGTAGGCTCATCGGCAAAGATGATGGCAGGGTCATGAGCCAGCGCACGGGCTATAGCCACGCGCTGCTGTTCGCCACCGGAAAGCTCATTAGGAAGATGATCCATACGGTCCGCAAGGCCTACGCGTTCCAGCAGGTACTTGACTCGCTCTGTAGCTTCTCTTCCAGCCACAGCTGTGGCGAGCGAGGCATTTTCCAGAGCGGTAAGTTCCGGCATCAGCATATAGTTCTGGAAGATGAATCCCATGGTCTTGTTGCGTAACAGAGCCCGGCGGCGCAGAGAAAGACCGTATATATCTTCTCCATCAATCAACACTTTACCCTGCTGTGGCGGCTCCAGGCCGGCGAGGGTGTACATGAGCGTTGTTTTGCCCGCACCACTGGGGCCACAGAGGAACACTTTCTCGCCCCGGCGGATATGCAAATCAAGACCATGAAGCACTTCTATCTGCTTCTTGGCTATGCGGTACGAACGGTGAAGATCAAATGCCTGTATCATGCTCGTGAAAGTTCTATGTTATCAATTAAGCGCACATCTCCGAACCAGGCGGCTACGGCCAGCAGAGCAAGACGGTCAGGCTCAGCAACCTCATGCAGCGTTTCCGCATCCACCAGTTCTACATAATCACAATGCACACCAGGAATAGATTCAAGTGTGCACCTGACTTGCGCACATATGGCAGAGGCAGAGTCTCCCGCGCGGTAGGCTGCACTGGCAGTCAGGAGGCTGGCGCGAATGGCAGGTGCCGCGCTGCGGTGTTCCGGTGTCAGGCGCACATTACGACTGGAAAGGGCCAGGCCATCTTCCCCGCGCACAATTTCAGCGCCATGCAGTGTAATCGGGATATCCAGATCACGCACCATGCGGCGCAGGATAGCCAGCTGCTGGTAGTCCTTTTTGCCAAAAACAGCATCTGTGGGCTGAACCAGGTTAAAAAGCTTATTGACCACCAGGCAGACCCCGGCAAAATGCCCCGGACGACTGGCGCCGCACAATACTGTGGAAAGATGCGTTTCCTCCAACGTAATAGAGCGGTCTGCCATGTACATGACATCCGGAGTAGGCATGAAAACGACATCCACCCCACAGCTGGCACAGGTTTCCATATCCTGCTCAGGGGTTTTAGGATAGGTTGCTAAATCTCCGGCATTATCAAACTGCACCGGGTTCAGGAATACACTGGCCACCACTGAGCCCTCAGCTCCAGCAAGCTCACGCGCCTGGCGCAGCAGAGTGGCATGCCCTTCGTGCAAAGCGCCCATAGTCGGCACCAACACCATGCGCTTACCACGCAACGGTGCCAGCATAGCGCGCAATTCTTCCTTTGTATGTGCAATCTGCATGGCGTTATACTAACATAAACAAGTCCCTGCTTCAACCCATCATGACAAGGATATGGCTTCATGCTGCTCTTTTCTTGACTCAACGCATGCTTACAGGTATAATGAGTACACGATACAGGCGTTCATGAACAAACAACTATATATATACGACTGTCTCTGCTCCAAGCTCCGGGCTTCCGACGGAAACTTCATGACTATCGGTGCAGGCGATAAGAACACATTCCGCGTTAAGATGAAGGTGGAAAATGGTGGTTCTTTTGCGCAGAGGGATGATGTCTGCCGGTTCTTTCCCCACGGACACATCAGCAGTTATTCTCTGAACGGTGTGCAGATGAAGTCAGATGTCATCATCCGCCCGGAGAAGATGTATCTCTTCGTACTGGGGTGCGGATGCTTCATCTGCTGGTACGGGAACGATGCATCACGCCCGGATTTCAGCCAGTACGACGCGAATATATGGTTTTTATACAACCCGACACAGTCTGAGTGGTACGGACCATATGCACTGCAGGATCTTCCCATGGTAGCGCCTGAATTGCCGGAAGATATTCTGGCAACATTCCAGGGACTGGACCATAGTGCTTTCTACCTGAAAGACATAGTTACAGTAGCAGAATACGCTATCAGCACAGGTGAAATCTGTGTTGAGCAGCAGGAGGAACACCCGCAGGGGGCGGAAGAACTCCGCTGCCCCAATTGCTGGGAATTATTCAATCCAGCGGAAATCATGAGCATTGCAAGCCACCCGGACTTGCTGGGAGACCCCAAGCTGGGAGAAACAGCCATGCTGCGATTCATTCCGCACGAATATAACGCCAGCGGGTTGCCTCTGGACAGCAGAGGGATGATATGCAGCGAGCACGCCTGCCCGCATTGCCACCGTAAGCTCCCCCCCTTCTTTACGGAAACCAAACAGCATATCATTTCGCTGGTCGGTGTTCCTGCAGCAGGCAAGAGTTACTACATCACCGCTCTGGTACGCGAGCTTGAAACCCTTTTCCCGCGCGAATTCGGCATGCCATTCCGGGATGCAGACCCCGTCACGAATGAGCCTCTCAACGAAATGCGGATGCGGCTGTTCACGGCGCAGACCCCGCAGGAAGCATATCTGGCCAAAACGCATATGCATGGTCGCCTGTACCAGAAAATATGGAAACAGGGAATCCATGTCAACATTCCCCGGCCATTCATCTATAATCTGAACAAGGATTCAGAAACACACTCCATAGTGCTGTATGACAATGCAGGCGAAGATTTCCAACCCGGTAATCATGATGCACAAACGATGGGAAGCCAGCATCTCTCGGTTTCCTCTGCTATTCTTTTCCTGTTTGACCCGACAGCCAACCCCGGATTCCGTCAGTTATTGCAGGAATGCCCAGACCCCCAGCTGCGCAGTAACCTGTATCGCCCAGGGCGGCAGGCCATGCTGCTTGCAGAATCAGAAATGCGCCTCCGCACAAGGCTGAACCTGCCGCCGTCTGAGAAGCTCGACATTCCTATGGCAATCATCATCGGCAAATGTGATACCTGGAGTCATCTGCTGGGACCGGAGCCGCTGCTGCCAGCCACCCGCAACGGCATGTTCATGCCCGAGCACATCAACATCAACTCTGCGCGACTCAGGCAATTCATTTTCAACATAGCGCCGCATATCTGCACCAATGCCGAAGCCATTTCCTCCAATGTGCGTTACTTTGCCGCCAGCGCGTTGGGCGAATCGCCAGTCGAATTCGTGGATGAACGCAGTGGAACGAAGCTTATAGGACCGGCAAATGGCAGCGTTCATCCCATCCGCGTGGCAGAGCCTGTACTCTGGGCATTGCATTGCGCGGTTCCGTCATTGATTCCCAGTTCGCATAACTGAGTCATATGTCATTCCAGCTTGTCCACACAAGTTATCCGCACCTGCTCGATTCTTCGGCATCGGGATACGGGACTGTTGCCCGCTCAGAAAAGCTTCCCCCCGCGCTTGGTGCCAGGCTGACAGCGCTGAGCACCTGCAGAGAACCAAGAGGTGGATATTGTTCCAGAGGAGCACAATTCAGTTACCGCATCGTGGAGCATGCCGGCGAAGTCTGGCATGTGCTGACATGTGTCCAGGACGCAGGAGCGGACTACACCGGCAGAGGATGCTTTACCGCACACCACCTCATTTTCACACAACAGGAAGTGGAACAGCTGCTGGCAGATGAGCACAGGCCAACACCATCCGGCGTCATGCTGGCATTGTACAACTCCGGTTTCTGGATCAGAAAATGGCAGGGAGAACCGCGTTACCTCATCAATGCCCCGCACATGATGCTGGAGCGCATGCCCGATGCCTCTGTTCAGCCTACATGGAAGCAGCTGACAGGTCACAAATCCAACGCCAGGACATTTTATACGCATCCGTACGACCGCGAATGCCTGGTTACCTTGCCCTGTGAGACCCCGGTACAGTCCATATTAGGACTTTTTCACGAAAGTGACTGGCTCACGCACTCGAGGGGATGGGGAATAACTTTCACAACCGAAGCAGACGATTCAGATTCCTTTGCTGAAACGCTCCGCATGGTAACACTGGAATCATCACCGCTGGTGCAGCGGGCTTTGCGCACCGGTCACCCCGTGTTAAAGATTTCGGCAGATATGGAATTACCCGTTGAACCGGTATCCCCGTCCGGAACCGATGGTCAACCAACCGCTGCAGGAAACAATAACACCGGCGAGCAGCCGAACAAGGGAGTCACCCGCGTTCTCTCCCGTACAGTTTCACACTATCACTATACGGAAGAACCGGACTGGATGCTCTATGACGTGCCCATCCCCAGAAGCATGCCCTATCTTCTCCCCATGGCAGCATGCGGCGTCACGATTCTGCTCTCCGGTATTGCGTTTGGCATCTGGCTCGGATTGTCTGATTCAGTGCGGGAGATTGAAGATTTCATCAGCCAGTCAACAGAAGTCCAACCCGAGGAAGTTCAGGCGACGGGTATACAAAAGCTGCTCGATTATCTGAGTGGTCCGCATCAGGCAGAGGAATCACGATATCTCCTGCAGGAGCTTACCTTGCTTGATGAATCCATCCCCGAAGACGCCCTGCTGAAAGACTGTGCCATACTCATTCTGAACAGCACGGCTGCTATTGTAGACCACTCCTCAGCACTTAAGCGTTTGTGCGAAAACTCACGTCTGCTCGGACTGAACGAAGCCGACATGGGAAGGCTGTATATTCAACAGGCAACATACGGACTCACACCGGAGGAATGGCACGCCAGACACGGGCTTGACACGCAGGATGCATGGGAGCTGCTCACCCTGCAGGAGCCCGGGCTTGCTGCTATTTTCAGCACCGATGCATTAGAACCATACAAACCGGGAAACGTAGTCACGCCTCCTGTTCCGCCCACTGTTGAGACAGCAGGAACAGGGAATACGCCACAGGAAAAGGAATCACCCGTCATCACTCAGCAACAGGTGAAAGGCATGCACCCGGTTGTGTGCGGCAATGCCATTCCTGCACCACTGGAGCAACTGCTCGCAGGTTTGACGGAAGAAACAACAGTCACCAGCGGAGCGTACAGCATTTTCAGCATCATCAAGGGCGAACCCGTTCCAAGTGCCATAAAGCTTGAGCTCAGTCCCTCTGAGTACCATCTTTGTATCAAGCCGACAAAAAACAAGGGCGAATATAAGCTCGGAATTAAAGACAAGGATGGCAATAAAGCCGATCTTCCTGTCGTTACGTTCGCCATCCGCGATAACAAATTGATAAAAGTCCGCAGCAACAATGGAGATACAGTAGTCATTTTCCCCATACCAACCAATAAGGAAACGCTGACGAATATCGTACTGGCCCCAAGTATCAATTATCCCATACCTTCTGGTGATAAAGATATTTCATTCCCGGCAGTTAATCTGGGAGTTACCCCGGACCAACTCAGCGTCGAAAAAACCGAACGGGGTTACACTCTGAAGCTCAAAAACAATAAGATGCGTTTTCCCTGGAGGCTCAACCCCAAAAAACACATCGAACGCATTCAATTCCTGATTCACCTGCCGGATCTCAATAACGGGAAATCCAACAGAATCGTAACGACATATGATGAGGACTCCACGTTTGTATGGCAGAAAGCCGAAGAACAGGAAAGCCAGGGCACTCCGACCCTGCGCTGCGAAGTGCTGCTCCAGCCCCAGTTCCCGAAATGGCTCAAACAAACCTTCCATAATGTTGCCAACGCCCCCTGTTGCGGGAATCCGGAGGTCAAGAAACAGTCGCTCTCTCTGGCGCACCTGTACTACATTGCCAAGCGGCTGCAAGATGACAAAAAGCCAGGCAAACAGCTTTTTCAGGCTTATTATGAGCTTTTCGCCAATAAGAAATTCAATGACGAATTGCAGAAAATCATGCAGAACACACCGGATCTTCTGCTCTCCGTTGAGCAGGCGTCAGGTAACAGAGCATCCGATAAATTCGCCAGAACCAAGGTTAAGCAATTATTAAGCAAACCCCAGAGCAGCCAGCATATAATCAACCATATCTGTAATGTCCTTTCAGCATCCCTGATTCGCAGCTACGCAGAGGTCACCAAAGCTTTTGAAAAAGAACAGAAGAAGAAACCGGTCCTTACGCTCAAGAAAATCAGCCAAGGTAAACACGGCGAGATAATCTGGCATTTCCACCTCAAATCAGGCAAATAATAACTTCACATGGCCCGACGTCGACGTTCAGACCCCCTGTTGCAGAAAGTAAGACAACTTGCACGCCAAGGAAAGCGCGCTGCCGCAGGGGAGTTGCTCGAAAACGCACTCAAGCAGAATCCCAATCACGCCAAGGCAAGGGAAGAATACCTTCGCTTCGCCAACAACCAGCCTTTTACATTTGAAGAAAAGGACTATGCGGAGCTTCAGAATATGATTTCCAGTTTCCTGTCGACACCACAGATGCTGACAACTATGCGAAGCGCAGCGCTGCGGAAGCTCAGACAGAGAGCCAGCCACCTTCAGAAGGCGCAAGAACATATGTTGAGCGCCATGGAGAAAAAAACAATTTCACAATTACGCAGCAACATAGCACGGGAATTACAGCGCCGGCGCAAACCTCTCGGCAAAATCGCCACCATCGCGGGTTCAGTGCTGATAGTGCTTCTCCTTATTTCTGCTGGTGTTTTCTTTTTATGGAAGCGCGCCCAGAACGCCGCAGTCATTCTTGACAATGCCAGCAAGGACCACATATCTAGAACAGCAGCCATCAATCTGTTAAATATACATGATACCGGACTGAACCGGACGCTGAACCGCCGCGTCAGCCTGGAGGCCGATAACCTGCGGGCCTATATCATGATGCAGGGGAAGCGTATGCAGGAACTGGATGCCATCCTGCGCGTCATCGAATCAGGAAAGCAGTCCGTTGTCGGCCAGGGGGTAAGACGCCGTGCCGGCATTGAACGCAAATTGAAAGACCTGGGGCAGGATGCCAGGCAGCTGCAGATGAGATGGGCTGCCCTGTGTGAGGCAGAAAAAGAGGCGCTGAACCAGCAACGTCTCACACTTTCTGAAGAACTACAAGCCCCCCTGCCCGTAGCTCCGCCCCTGACCGGCGATTTAATCGAGGATATCTCCGGCATCAACAGAATCAACAAAACACTTCTGCAACGCATCAATATCTATGAAGATGCTAAGGGTCCCCTGGAGCTCGGACCTGAAAAAATAGAGCCCGTGCAAAAGGCATACGAGAAGAACCTTGCATTGTTGAAGGAAATGAAGGCGTGGCAAAATATGCTGCAGCTTCTTCCCTCTGCCCGAGATTACGAAACATTCAGGGAACGGATTTCCAGCTGCAAGACAGATTTGTATTCCTTTGCTTCTGAACTCCAGAGCATCTGCAGCCAAATGCCAAAAGAAGGAGACCTGAAGGTTTTAATGCAGGAAGAAGGGCAGAACGTGAAGCCCGGCATGCTGGTAGCAGCTCGCAAAACCCTTATGGAGGGAGCTCCCTCATTCTGTAAGGAATTTCCAGCAAACCAGAAACAGCTGCACATTCTGGAGGAATTGCTGAACAACCAGGTTCTGAACTCCCGCCTGTACGAGCACATTGACACGTATACCAAAGAGCGTGCCATTTCCTCCGAACTTCCGGTAATACGCATGGGACGAGCCTGCTTCCCCCGCTCTGCGTACGACCCGAAACGCAGGATTGAAGATGAGAAGGAAATAGAATGGCACAACCCGGATGACATAGTCACCCGCACGCTGGATCCCACCCCCTTGTTCACCGAACTGGGATTAAGCAACCGGGCAGGCTTTTTCAGCACAGTTAACCTGCCAGAAATGATTACTGATATCTTCCAGTTAGAAGGCAGGAACATTCCAGCCCTGGCTCGCGCCTACGTGCTTCACTACACAATCAAAGCGCTGCATACAGCGGAAGCGCCGCTGCTCAATGGGCTGCGTTATGCACCAGAAACACAGAAGACGCTGGATGAATTCGAAAAGCTCCGAAAGGCCTGCGATGTCCGTCTGGATGGCACATGCTGGCTGCAATATACGCACAAGCATGTCACCGCAGAAGCGAGATACGCCCATTGGTTCAACGAGCACAAAACGCTGAACTTCCAGAAAGAAGTCCGGAAAAACCTTGGCAAGCTGATGAAGGTAAGCCCCAGGTTCTGCGGGTATGTCAACGAACACAAGCAAACCGTTGTGTTCCAGGAGATAAAGGAGGGACAGCTTGTATGGTATCTGGCAGAAGACGGAAGCATTGCCACCGGCAGGTGGGGGAGTCCCCTGCAAGCCCCCCGACCGTTATCGCCCATTTTTACAAGAGAAAAGCAACTCTGAAACTAATCATGCGTGTTGCGTTGCTATCAGATATACATGATAACATCACCCATCTGCTCCTTGCTCTGCACACTGCAGAGCAGCATGGCTGCACGCACCTGCTCTTCATGGGAGACATGACTGCAGCCTCCACATTCCGGACGCTGCGAGAAGAATGGCCGCACCCCATCGACCTGGTTTTTGGCAACAATGAATATGAACTGAATGCGTTCTCGCGCATTGCAGAAGCATCAGCCAACACCAGACTTCACGGCACGGCTGCAAATATAGAGCTGGATAAACGCAGACTTTTCTTCACGCATCTGCCCAGGGATGCGTACAAAACGGCTGAAGCAGGAAATCATGATGCCGTTTTCTACGGTCACACCCATACGCAGGAAATCAGGACTATCGGTTCCACCCTGGTCGTCAACCCTGGGGAAATATACGGCCGCAACGGCGTGCCCAGCATCGGCATCTACGACACCCTCACGAACTCGGCAAGTATCATCCGCATCTGAACATGGACTATCTTATATATAGCCTTGCAGAATTACGAGCCGCTGAGGTTGATACAGCCGTGCTCTCTGCAGAAGAACTCGCAACAGCTCAAAAGCGAGGTGCTGATTATGCCATGATACGAAGTGTGCTGAAACACGAGCTTGCTCGAAGGTGCGGTTGTGATGCTCGTGATATCACCTTTTGCTATGGAGAACACGGGAAACCGCATTGCGACAGACAACCATTCAACCTGAGCCACTCCGGAGATTGTCTCTGTATCGCCTTTCACCACCAGAGCACAGGGGTGGATGTAGAATACATCAGACCCAGGAAGTATGACTCTCTTGCCTCGCGTTTCATGTGCGACCAGCAGCTGCAGGCTTTTCGCAGCAGAGGATGCCCGCAGGAAGAATTCTTCGCCTGCTGGTGCGCTGCGGAAGCCCTCGTCAAACACGCAGGAGACACCATGTGGAATGCCCGCGCATATCCCTTCATCTATCAACATGGGCGCATTCAATGCCTGTTTGCCGATGCTCCGCACATCGAACTATTCACCCCATCCCCCGGCTACCAGGGGGCCATTGCTTATACCCCTGCCATACCATGACTGAGCTCCCCCTCTATGCAAAACTTGCCACCTGGGCCATTATTGCCAGCACCTCCCTCTGCCTGCTGCTTGTACCTTTCGGTGTGCTCAGGCAAAAATTAACAGGCGATATACCGCCAGTACCGCAGTTCCCGGGGAGCAACTTCCCGCACACTTTTGCCTATTTCTATACGGCATTCTTTGTGCTGACATTCAGTCTGTCTTCCATAATGCAGATTCGCATGCCGCTCACGCGCCCGGAGCCGGAAGAAATGATTGTTTCCGCACTCTTCCAGATTGCGCTCTACGTACCATTCCTCTGGGTGTACTTTACTTTGCCCAGGCGGGATGTACCGGCCACACACCTGCTGGCAAAAGCAGGCTGGGTGTGTGCTGCCCTTTTCATCCTCTGGTTCTCACCCATCATTCTGGAGATATCGCAATTCAACAAATGGTTGGCAGAAAGCACTAACTGCCCGCTGGTGCAAGATGTAGTCGAACGCATGCTGAACGGCAGCAATTTTGAAAAGGGACTCATGGTGTTCATGGCTGTAGGAGTAGCGCCTGTTACTGAGGAATGTTGTTTCCGCGGCTTCATCTACAATATACTGAAACGCTGGAACGCTCGCTGGGTGGCTACCCTGGCTTCCGCTTTCCTCTTTGCGGCTGTTCACGGATCCCTGATGCAGCTTCTCCCCCTCACGATTTTCGGCATTATTCAATGCATTGCCTACGAAAAAGCCCGTTCCCTCTGGCTGCCTATTGTGATTCACACGCTCTTTAACGCCTGCTCTTCTCTTTTCATTCTTCTGGCTCCGCATCTGATTCCTTCATGACAACCCCGCTTTCACAGCTCGGCGAAAATGCCATTCTTGGCAGAATCCTTCCTCTTCTGCCGGTCAATGAATCTCTCGTTACCGGGCCTGGGGATGATTGTGCCGTCGTTTCCAGGGATGATGAATGGGATACCCTGCTGAAAACAGATGTGGTCGTCGAAGACTTACATTTCACCCGCAACACAGCCCCGGAACGAATAGGCCGCAAGGCACTTGCCCGCGCCGTGTCTGATATCGCCGCCATGGGCGGCATTCCCGAGCATGCTCTCATTACGCTGCTTTGCCATCCATCCCGTCCTGTGGAGCTCCTGGAAGGCATTTACCGCGGTATACGTGAGCTGGCACTGCAATTCGGCATCTCCATTGCCGGTGGAGAAACCTCTGGCCTTCCATACGATGGTCTGGTCATCAATGTGGCACTCACCGGCAGGGTAGAGCATGGGCAGGCAGTTTTGCGCTCCGGTGGTTCCCCTGGTGATGTATTATTCGTTTCAGGCCTCCTGGGCGGCTCTTTCCCCACAGAATGGCATCTTGACTTCGAACCTCGCGTCAAGCTCGCCAGAGCGCTTCTGAAGGCCAATTTCAGGCCCTCCGCCATGATGGACCTTTCCGATGGTCTGGGCACAGATTTACCGCGTCTGGCGGCAGCCAGCGGGTGTGGGTTTGAAATAGATGAAACAGCACTCCCATGCCGACCGGGTTTCTCGATTCAGGATGCTGTTTCACACGGCGAGGATTACGAACTGCTCCTCGCACTCCCTCCGGATATTGCCGAAAAAGTTGCAGATTCAGCGTTTGCATCCACGCTCCACTACATTGGCAGACTCACCTCTGGTTCTGCCCGGAAAATAGCCTCCGGCTGGCAGCATTTTTCCGCTTAAAACACTCTGTTTCTAACTGGTAAATCTACCCTCACCAGGCCTTTTTTTATTTATTTCAAAAAGCATTATAATTACTTCTGTATATTGAGTTTTAATAAGTTGCCACTTTTAGTCACCCGCGTTCTACAAGCCTGAACCGCCCCGTCAGGAAGCATACAGAAAATATCAAGAAAAGTTAACTATCCAAAAGCACCTTAATAAAAAATTTTTTTTACTGTGGAACGCTTATGGAACACCGCTTTCAGGGTGGAACGCGCCACCGCATGCGGAAAAAAAACTTTTGCAAATGGGGTAGTCGTGGCATATTGCACCCCGCACGCCGCAAACGGCAGCAAAAAGCACAACTTTACGAAACCTACGAAACAAGACGGAACGGAAAACGATGGAAAAGGAAAAACAGGCGAGTGAAGCCCTCTGGGCGCAAATCATGCAGGATTTGCGCACCCATGGGCAGGCGGACGGGTATGCCATCGATTTCATCTCCGGATTACGCCTGGTGGAAGACACCGGCACGAGACTTATTATCGAATACCCCCAGGGGCTCATGCTGGCATGGCTGGAGCTCAACTATAGTGAATATATAGAAAACGCGGCAGCAAACGTGCTGAAATCTCCGCGCGAACTGGATTTTGTGGAAGCAGGCACCCTGACCCTGACGGGCGAACAGGAAACACCCCCTGCCCCGGTTACGCCCCCCCCTGCTGCCCGCAAGGAAGCAGGTGCGCAGCGTCGCGCAACCAGAACCACACGTACCACAACAAAAATCCAGAGCAACCTGAACGAGGATTACACCTTCGAGAACTACGTGGTGGGTTCCAGCAACCATTTTGCGTATGCTGCAGCTCAGGCGCTGGTCAACTCGCAGGAGCGGGTATTTAATCCTCTGTTCATTTACGGAAACTCCGGCATGGGCAAGACCCATCTGCTGCATGCCATAGGCAATGCGCTGCGTACCCGCCGCGAGAATGTACAGGTGCTCTACGTTACCAGTGAGCAGTTCACCAATGCGTACATTGAAGCTATACGCAAGCGCGGAGACGCATTGGAAGTCTTCCGGAAGAAATACCGCAAGGTGGATGTGCTGCTCATCGATGATGTCCAATTCATGGCACGGGCCGACAAGACCCAGGAAGAATTCTTCCACACCTTCAACGCGCTCTTTGAATCCGGCAAGCAGATTGTGCTTTCGGCAGATTGCCCCGCCTGCCAGATTACCAACATGGACGACCGCCTCAAGACACGCTTCTCGCAAGGCATGACCGTTGAGCTCACCGCCCCTTGCTATGAGATGCGCATGGCAATCCTGCGCCAGAAAATGCTCAAATGGCAGCAGAATCTGCTCAGCGATGAAGTCGTGGAGTTCCTGGCCCGTAACATTACACAATCCGTACGCGCCCTGGAGGGGGCTCTGGTACGCACCAGCACCTTCGCCTCTTTCAACAATACCTGCCCCAGCATTGCGTTCCTGCGTGAGAATCTTGCAGACCTCATGACCCGCCGCGCGAGCTCCGGCATCTCCATCGCTGACATCCAGCAGCGCGTGGCCAGCGAATTCGGGCTGCGTGTGGACGACATCAACGGACGCCGCCGCACTGCCGCCATTGCGCACCCCCGCCAGGTGGCCATGTTCCTGGCCCGCCAGCACACCTCCTGTTCGTTGCAGGATATCGGCGCAGCATTCGGTGGGCGCGACCACGGCACCGTACTGCACGCTATGCGCACCATTGAGGAGAAACTCCGTTACGACTCCTCTCTGCGTGATACCATCAACCGAGTTGCAGAAGCCCTCGCCTGATTCCTCAATCCATTCCCCCCTTACGAGCTGCGGACACATACATGTCCGCAGCGTTTTCTTTGCGCATACTGTTTACTTTTCCTATAGAAAAAGTATATTAATACTTGACACTTCTTATATATATAACATATAATACACGCACGCCTATGATGAGAATCTCTACAAAGGGGCGCTACGCCCTGCGAATCATGCTGGATCTGGCACAACACGCCGAGCAAGGACCTGTTGCTCTGCGCGAAATTTCCGAGCGCCAGAACATCACGCCCAAGTATATGGAGAGTATCATGGCTCTTCTGTTGCACGACAATCTGGTACAAAGTCTGCGCGGCAAAGCCGGTGGCTACCGTCTCACGCGCGAAAGCTCACAGTATACTCTGTATGAAATACTGACCTGTGCAGAAGGGGGCCTGGCACCTGTTCATTGCCTTGCCTTGGAAGAAAACGAATGCCCGATAAAGAAGAGCTGCCTGACCATGCCGGTATGGGAAGGTCTGCACTCGGTCATCAAGGAATACCTCACCGGCATTACCCTGCAGAATCTGGAAGAGCAAAAGGACATATGTCAAAACTAAACATACTGCAATTAAATCTGATTATTCCTGCCGCTCTGGTTACAACCACAGCGGCAGCTTCCGTTTCAACTTCACACACCCGGATGTAAATCCCCCCCAATATGTACTCTCTCTCCACATTACTCCTCAGCATTGTATTCCTCTGCTCCATACCCGCTTATATCTTCGGGCGCAAGGGAATTCGCGAATCCCTGATTGCCGCAGAAGACGGCGTACCTACAAGAAACCGTATGGTACTCTACCAGTTAGCCGGCATCATCTCGGTTATACTGCTTCTGTACTTCGCATACAACACAGCCACTCTTCTCTATGGCTGTGCAGCACATGCAGATGACAGCTATTACTACTACCACGCATTCACCTCCGGCTGCTCCACGATTCTGTGCGCCTGGGTGCACATTCACACCCGCCGCGCGCGGCAGCGCAATCAACATAAGCACCTGCTCTCCCACCGTCTCAGCAGCCTTGTTTCCGGTACTATCAACAGCGTCGGATTCATCTGCCTGTTCATGGGGCTCGCAGAACCCGCCATCGCCCTTCTGGGGGTGCTGGTATTCGTGCTGCGCTATATGATAAGCTACACAGCACACAAGAAGTAAAGCTTTTTTGACCGGCTGACACCCTGCGGGGTCGGTTTAGACTTGAAAATCCGCCCGATTGGGTGTATAAGGCGCGCATGTCTACGCCCGTACGCACACGCTTTGCTCCGTCACCCACCGGCTATCTGCACATCGGTGGTGCCCGTACCGCTCTCTTCAACTATCTTTTCACCCGCAAAATGGGCGGCACATTTGTGCTGCGCATTGAAGACACCGACCAGGAACGCCACGTGGAAGACGCCATGAAGGCCATCTTCACCGGCATGAGCTGGCTTGGGCTGGACTGGGATGAAGGCGAAGGCAAAGGTGGCGACTATGCTCCCTACTTCCAGAGCCAGCGCAAAGATATTTACGACCGCTACTTCCAGAAGCTTGTGGACATGGGGCGCGTATACGAATGCCCTGCACCGAACAAGCGCGACAAGAACGGCGATGAAATCCCCGGCACCAGCGAGGGTACGGTGTGGCGTTTCCGCTTCAAGCGCGAAGGCGTCATGACCCTGCACGACATGGTGTGCGGCGATATCTCCGTGGACTACAACAATGTGGATATCAACCCGGACATGGTGGTGAAGCGTACGGACGGTTCCTACATTTTCCACCTGGTCAACGTGGTCGATGACATTGAAATGAAAATCACCCACGTCATCCGCGGCGAAGACCACATCATGAACACCTTCAAACACCTGCAGCTCTTTGATGCCTTTGGCGTGGAGCCGCCGGTGTATGCCCACATCCCCCTGATTCAGAACCCGGATGGCTCCAAGATGAGCAAGCGCGACGTAGGCGCCCAGCTGGGTAACTACCCGGAGGAAGGCTTCCTGCCTGATGCTGTGGTGAACTTCATTGCCCTGCTCGGCTGGAGCCCCAAGAGTGATGATGAAGTATTCACCAAGGATGAACTCATCAACCTCTTCTCCCTGGAGAACGTGAACCGCGCCGCTGCCAAGTTCGATATCACCAAGTGCAAGTGGATGAACCAGCAGCACATCATGCGTCTGGAGCCGCAGAAGTTTGTAGAGCTCGCCATGCCCTTCTGCACCAGGGCCGGGCTGGAAGACACCGCCCAGCTGCGTGAGCTGCTGCCCTCCGTGCAGACCAAGGTTCAGCTGCTTAGCGAAACTCCGGCATGGGTCAAGTGGGTGCAGACGCTGGAATACGAAGAGGAGTCCATGGCCAAGCTGCAGGAAAACGCCCGCGAGATGCTCAACCTCTTCGTGGCAGAAGCCCGCCAGCTCACCGAGTGGAGCGGCGAAGCTGCATTCCAGATTGTGAAACCGCTCGCCAAGGCCAATGGCGTGAAAGTAGGCGCCATGATGTTCCCGCTGCGCATGGCGCTCACCGGTTGCCACGCAGGCCCGGGCATCGATGTTGTCATGCAGACCCTCGGTCGCGAGGAAGTTCTGCGCCGCATCGAGATTTTCCCCTGCTGATACGCCCCGCCCATGCGCACCATCGATTTCGATTACCACCTGCCGGAAGAACTGATAGCCGACCGCCCGCTGCCGGACCGCGCCGCCAGCCGCATGCTGGTAGTGCATCGCGATACCGGGCTCATCGAGCATCGGCACTTCCACGATATTATGGAATACGTGCAGCCCGGTGACCACTTTGTGCTCAACAACACCAAGGTGGTGCCTGCACGCTATTTCAGCAACGATGGCGGCATCGAACTCGTTCGCGCCGGACTGGCGCAGGAACTCGTGTGGAAATGCCTGGTACGCCCAGGTAAAAAAATGAAGGTGGGGCGCACTGTGCAGGTGGGCGATGCTACCGGCACAGTCGAAAGTATCGATGACGAGGGCTACCGCTATATCCGCTGGGATAAATTCGTTGACCCCGAGGTCTACGGTCGCCTGGCGCTGCCGCACTACATGAACCGCGAAAGCGAACCTGTAGACAAGGAACGCTACCAGACCATCTACGCAGAACACGAGGGCGCTATTGCCGCTCCCACTGCAGGACTGCATTTCACCCCGGAGATTCTCAACTCACTGCCGCACAGTTTTGTAACCCTGCATGTGGGTGTGGGCACTTTCCGCCCGGTAAAAGTGGAAAACGTGGCCGACCACCACATGCACCGCGAAAGCTTCGTGATGCCGCAGGATACAGCAGATGCCATAGCTGCGGCTAAGCGAGTTGTGGCTGTTGGCACCACCAGTGTACGAGTGCTGGAGACCCTGGCCACCCGCCATGGCACTCCCCTGCCCGCCACCAGCGGAGACACGGATATCTTCATCTACCCCGGCTACGAGTTCAAGACCGTAGGGGCGTTACTCACTAACTTCCACCTGCCGCAGAGCACCCTTATCATGCTGGTGTGCGCCTTTGCCGGCAAGGAGCTCATCATGGAAGCATACCGCCAGGCCGTGGAGCAACGCTACCGATTCTTCTCCTATGGAGACTGCATGCTGATTGTGTAAATGAAAACCGTCCTTGCCAGACTTTACAATTTCCGCGGTAACCTCAGCCGCCGGGATTTCCTCGTCTACTGGCTCTGGGTTTACCTGCTGCCCAAAATCTGGCCATTCCTGGCAGCAGCAGTTAATTATTTCGTCTTCGGCAAAAATTGGGAACCTGTCCGAATTGCGGGAGGCCTGCTCTTCACCGTGAGCATTCACCTGCTGCTGATGTCCTTCTTTGTCGGTGCCATGTGGCGGCGTCTGAATGATATCGGCTTTGCCATCATGCCCAGGCTTATCATTTGCTCGTTAAGTTTCTTCTTTCCGCCCTTCGGCTGGATGCTCCAGCTCACTGTGCTCATGCTCAACCGGCGCAAGAGCCGGAATTAGGCAGACTGTTACCAGCGGAGCTTGGCGCGGAGGCGCGCGGCGTAATCGCTTCCCGGCAAGTTAAGCAGACGCAGGGGATTCGGCGCTTTGCTGATGCTCAATGTCTCATTCAGCGCAATGGGGTACGTATTGCGACCATCCAGCGAGAAAATAAGCGACTCGCCAGCGCGGCCACGGCGTTCACGCGGACGCAGGGTAATTTCCACCGCATCCGGCAGCACTATCGGACGGCTGGTCAGGCTGTGCGGACAAATCGGCGTCAGGCACGTAACACCTGCTGTGGGCCACATGAGCGGCCCCCCGGCTGACATAGAATAAGCCGTTGAGCCCGTGGGAGTTGCCACCAGAATTCCATCTGCGTGGTAGCGGTTGAGCAGCTTGCCATCCAGTTCCACGTCTACGTCTATCATCTTACCCGTCTGCGCACGGGTAAGCGAAAGTTCATTGAGCGCATAGAAACGGCGTTCAGCCTCCTTCCCGGCAGCATCAAACTTACGGACTTCGAGCATGGCGCGCTCGTCCACCTCAAAGCTGCCATCAGCCAGGGCATGCACCAGTTGTTCAATTTCCTCGCGTCCGCAGGCGCTCAGGAACCCCAGATGCCCCATATTGATGCCACCCATAATGGCACCGGTGCTGCTGGCGTTCAGAGCAGAAGAAAGCATCGTGCCATCCCCGCCCAGGCAGAGTATCATCTCCGGCTTGCCGAGCACCGGGTCATTCACCGTGTTCTTGCCAAGCTCATAAGCATTCAGACCGGCAGCGGCACAGGCATCCATGAGATGCTGCAGAGCCAGCAGGCAGGGTGCCGTGCGCGTGGGCGAAAGAATGCCGATGGAAGCGGGCGTTTTCACAGTATGCACATCAGCGCTGTTCGCGCACAATTTCGGTACCGATACCCTCGGGGGTAAAGATTTCAAGAAGCAGCGTGTGGCGCAGGCGTCCATCAATGAAGTGCACCTTACGCACACCGGCATTCAGGGCATCTACTGCGCTCTTCACCTTGGGAATCATCCCGCCGGAAATCACACCTTGCTCAATGAGGTCAAAAGCCTCCCTGCGATTGATACTCTGAATGATGGTACTGGGGTCTGCCGGGTCATTCATGAGCCCGGGCACGTCGGAGATGTAGACCAGCTTCACCGGCTTGAGCTCGCGGGCAAGCGCGGCGGCAGCCAGGTCGGCGTTCACGTTCAGAGAATGATTCGTACCCAGCTCGCGGGCAAGCGGTGAAATAACCGGAGTAAGCTGCAGCGAAAGAGCCTCCTTCACGCGGGAAAGCTGGCAGCCAATCACATTGCCCACCATGCCGATATCCACCGGATTCCCCTCGGCATCTTTTTCCATGATTTTTTCACCCACAAACACATTGGTGCCGGGAATACCCACAGCCTTGCCGCCGTGTGCACGCATCATTTCCACCAGGCCGGGATTGATGGTGCCGCTGAGCGTGCGCTCCACAATGTCGATAGCCTCCGGTGTGGTCACGCGCAGCCCGTTCACAAAGCGGGCTTCCAGGCCGGCATCTGCCATGGCCTTGGAGATAGCCTTGCCGCCACCATGTACCACAACGGGGTTCAGCCCCATGGTTTCCATCACCACAATATCGCGCATGAGCGACTTCACCAAATCCGGATTATCCATGGCAGAGCCGCCAAACTTGATGAGGATGGTCTGGTCACGGTATGCCTGCAGATACGGCAATGCCTCGATGAGGATATCAGCCTTGTAAATTTCCTGGTCCGGGGTAACAACCTTGCGAATGGGAATCATGGTCAGATGTAGCGTTTGATTTTGAAGATAATAAGCGGCAGCGCACCGGAAAGCACCATGAGCACCACCGACACCCACACACCCCAGTCCGTATTCAGGAAGGGAATGAACTTGAAGTTCATGCCGAACATGCTGGCAATAAGAGTGGGCGGCAGGAACACCACGCTCATGATGGTGAAGACCTTGAAAATGTCGTTCTGCTCAATGTTAATGAGACCGAGCACGGCATCCAACATGAAGTTAATCTTGTTGGAAAGGAACGCCGCATATTCGGAAAGTGAGTTCACGTCTCGGGATACCGAGCGCAGCGGCATATACAAATTGTCATCCCCAATGCAGCTTTCCTCATTGCCGGCATAGGTGATGAGGCGCAGCAGGTTCACGAGGGCGTCTCGCTGACGGGTAATGAGGTCACCCACGCGCCCGAGTTCTTCCAGCGCGTCACGCAGGTCATCCGTATCAGGGTCTTCCACCTTCTGCTTGCGGCGGGTGTGGTGCGTGCCGAACACCTTCTTGGAAAGCGTATCCAGATCCGTACCGAAACGTTCCAGCACGTCTGCCTGGCGGTCCACCAGCGTCTCCAGCAGCCCGATAAAGACTAAATCGCGGTTCGTCTGGCTCATGCGCAGCAGCTGGTGCGAGAATACGCGGAAAGAATACGAATCCGTATGGCGGATGGTAATGAGCAGCTTACTCTTCAGAATGAACGTGATTTCTGAAATAATCGGTTCATCCGTCTCCACGCGGGAAAGCACCGTCGTGGTCATGAACCGCCCGCCGTCCTCGCAATACAGACGCGAGGTAGCCTCAATTTCCCGCATTTCATCCTTGGTAGGCATTTCAATGCTGCACAGCGATTCGGCATATCTTAGTTCCTCTGCATCCGGAGTCAGCAAATCAATCCAGAACACATCCCCGCGGCGGTCTTCCTGTTCATCCAGGCCTACCGTGCGGGAAATTCCATTCTCCGTCTGCGTGTATATGCGAATCATGGCTCCTCTGAGGGGTTGCGATTTCGTTTTTCCTTGCGGCACCCACGCGCGCCGTGTCACTATTATGCCGCAACATGCGCTGAATGACAAGCCTAAAGGGCTATTTCCCCGCATTTTCCGACATTGACATCTATATGCATATTGATTGTATCAAAGCCCGGACAGCTCGACATGTGGGAAGATGTTGAACAGGCGGAGTCCCTTTCCGCCTCGTACTTCAATAACTTCCCATTTCTCGCACTAAAAATCCGCAGCATCTGTTTTGATGCTGCGGAGCGTTATACATTTTACAGAATCGGTATGCTTATTTACCTGAAGTAATACTGCGCCAGTTTTTCAGAATTTCTTTAACCTGGGCTGCACCTACGCCACTGCCACCGCTGATGCCTTTCCCGTTCTTATCGACAACGGAAATGGCCGGCAGCCCCGGCATGCCGCAACCGGGCAAGCCGCGGAATTGGGTAGCCTGCAATGCGGAGAACATAATAGCGGGACAGCGCATCCTTTTTTCCTTGAGGTACTTCATTGCTGCTTTCTCAGAGCCGTCACCGTCAATCACAATGAGTTCCACCTTGCGGGACTTCATTTTACTATATTCCTTAGCGGCAATCGGCATACAAGCCTGACAGTGACCACACGTGCTGGCAGAGTACAGGTATATAAAGTATTCCGCCTTTTTATTCGGCTTGGCATTGAACACCTTGAACTTGGACAATGCCTGAATAACGGCAGACTCCCCATCAGCCTTCTTGTCCTTTTTATCCTTTTTATCCTTCTTGTCCTCTTTATCCTCTTTCTTCGAGTCCTTGGACTTCTTCTTTTTCTTCTTGCCGGATGACTCCTCGGTCTGGGTCTCCTCCTCATCATCAGCCTGCACCGGAGTCAGGCCTACACATCCGAACAAGGTTGCAAGGAAAAGCAATTCAAGAAAACGGCGAATCTTCATGAATTCATCGTAACAAATGATTTCCGGCGTGTCAACACCAATGTAACCGGGCAGCTTCTTTTTCCCATATTTGAAGTAGTATTTATTGCTTCAACACAGCTCAGAGAAGCAAAAGCAGTCAGATTCCGGCCCGGCGCGCCCGGCGTTTTCCTGAACCATGGCGCCGCTTGTGCATTTTGCGAATCTGGTATCCCATCATCCCGAAGATAAACAGGCTCATCATCCCCATGCCCAGGGGCGCAAGCCACAATTCACCAAACGTGAGCACCACGTGGCATTCAGGGGCTGAGGCCATATACCGCACCGGAACAGTCGAGCCGACCCGGTAGGTGACATCGTCCGATGAGAGGGTCAGGCGGAAGTTCTCTCCCAAGGGAAGCGACAGGGTCATCCGGAACGAAATGGAGTCTTCGATTTTCTTTCCATCCGGCGTAATGAACTGATACACAGGTTTCCAGCGGCGGTTCTTCCCACTGCCGGTGCGTTCGTGCCGGGTAATCAGCGCCTTGGTTTCCACACCTTCCTGCAGCAGGATGAGCCGGTCGTATACATCCACACCAGTTTTGATACCCAGCAGCAGCGCCACTTCCAGAAAAAAAGCCAGTACCAGGTAGACAAGAGCTTTGGAATCAGCAGGCTCGTCCTTATAATTCTTCCAGGTCGCAATGGCAAAGATGCCGAAAAAGAGAATCCCCAGCTGGGAGAACACCAGGACGCAAGACGCATCGGCCCAGCTTGTGTCACCAGCCAGAGCCTGTCCCACCTGCCACAGGAAGACACCCAGGCAACCACAGCACAGCAGTGCCGTTACAATACTGATAATGAGGGACGCTATCATACACAGCAACAGAGGATAATGAGTACTACCACCAGCAGGATAAGCAGCAACACCCACCAGCGGACATGCAGCAGCAGGTCCGCCAGCAAATTTGCAATCCACTCGAAAATGAAATCCATCATAGCATCAGAATGGTCTGCCTCCCATAAATGCCGGTGCCAGCACCATCACCGTGCGCGGCAGCAGGTAAAGGGAAAGCTGCTGGTTCTTATCGGTGAAGTGGTGCACGCCGGCATCCTGGCGGGCAAAGCCGCCGAAGCGGGCATCGTCCGAATCCAGCACCACTTTCCACTCCCCTGCCTTG